>Ga0208701_100020_pt1 | contig 88431 bp, 76 predicted proteins | sample DeeseametaMP1482_FD_184188 | JGI IMG/M metagenome (GOLD analysis project Ga0208701, IMG submission 184188) | Marine microbial communities from the Deep Pacific Ocean - MP1482 (SPAdes) | ecosystem: Environmental > Aquatic > Marine > Oceanic | place: South of Fiji, South Pacific Ocean | collected... | reverse complement strand
TCTGCAGACAATCGAACGATGTACTTCTCTTTCACGATCCACCTCCATCCTGTCACATGCGACAGACCAGAGAAAAAATCATGCAACCCGAACTCCTAATTTTGACCGAGCACTAGTCACTTATGTAAACAGCCTGGATCGCCGTACCGATGAACGAGCGAATCAGGAAGCCGAAATTCTTACCTTTGGAAACGATACCCAGTTCCGCAAAGCCCACGTTATTGAGTGTTCGGAAAACGGTGCGCGGGTCGTGTTGACTGAAAAAGTTTCCAACGGAGATGTTGTCGGTGTCGTTGTCACTCGGGGTCACCGTCGAACCCGTACTTTTGCCCGAGTGGCTTGGACTCAGTCCATCAACAGTGCCCGCACTGTGGCCGGACTGGAGTTTATGAAGCTCGACTACGACGTAGCCTGCTAAACTGGCGACTCCTGTTTGTTTTCGTGAATTTTACGCTGGACGGGTGTCCCTGGAGTGCGTAGATATGCGGGAGAGTTGGGGAACTCTCCCGGGGGGAGATTCGAGACCGTGGCTTTCGGGCCACGGTCTCGTTATTTTGGGTCGCAGCCCAAGTCGAGCCGCCAGGTGCCACCGCGACACCCAATCCGTCAACACCGCGACACCTTGCGCAGAAATCCAACAAGTACATCCCGGGACAATGTTCACGAACTCGAAACGTTTACCGCTACGATCTCGAATAAGGTGTCATTCGACAACCGAAATTGGAGACTCTCATGCTTCCCATAAGTACCTTCGGTCCAACTGCTCGTCCCTCCGATAGGTACACACCGGTCCCTCGCCAAACCGAGGAGCCGTCTCCCGAACTGCTCGACCGAGTCGAACTGTCCGCCGATCGTGCTCAACAGATCGAACGCGGCCTCGGCGAAAGGGTGCCAGGAGAACTGCTGGTCAAAGTGCCGGCCAGCCTCACCCAAGAACAACTCAAAGAATTTGCGGCCGAACACGGCGCCACTCTGAAGAAAGACATTCCCATCCCCGCTTCCATGCAAGAAGCGTTCGGCGGGAAACTTCTGCTACTCGAAGCCGGCCACGGCTTGAACGAAGCCCAGACCATGGCGCTGATGGAGTCCGACTCTCGCGTTCTGAGCATGGGCACCAACGACCAGATGCAGCTCATCAGTTCGATAAAGTCTTCTCAGACCGACGACCAGAAGCAGCCTCCCAAACAACCCGACGAAAAACTACCCAACGACGTCCACCCCGAACAGTGGAATATCCGCAACCGAAACATTCCCGGCGGCGTGGACGGTGCCGACATTCAGGCCGGTAAAGCCTGGACCGTCACCACCGGTAAAGGAGCGGCCGAAGGTGGCCCTATCGTGGCCGTCTTGGACAGCGGCATCGACGCCTTCCACGAAGACCTCAAAGCCAACATGTGGAAAAATCCCGACGAAGAGCGTAACGGCAAGGACGACGACTTCGATGGCTTCACCGACGACGTCAACGGCATCAACGCGGTGGACGGGACGGGCAACATCTTCGACGAGATCGGTCACGGCACTCACGTAGCCGGCGTGATCGGGGCCGTCAGCAACAACGGCAAAGGCGTGGCCGGCATCAACTGGGACGCTCAACTGATGGGCATCAAGATCGCTGAAACCGAGCGAGTCAGCCTACTGGGCGCCATCACCGGGGTTTTGTATGCCGCCGAAAACGGAGCCCGCATCGCCAACCACAGCTGGGGCGGCCCGATCGACAATCCTATTCTCAAAGACGTCATGGCCAAGTCTCCCCTTCTGCACGTCTGCGCCGCCGGCAACCGCCAGCAGGACAGCGACGTGAACCCCAGCTATCCGGCAGCCTACGATATGCCCAACATCATTTCCGTGGGCGCCTCCACTCGGAAAGACGAGAGACTCTTCTTCTCCAACTGGGGAAAGAAGACAGTCGATCTTTTCGCTCCCGGAGCGATGGTCTACTCAACCACGCCGGTGCACAAGTATGAAGAGATGAGCGGCACTTCCATGGCCACTCCCCACGTCTCCGGCGTGGCCGCCCTGATCGCGAGCAAATATCCCGAAGCGAGCAATCAGGAAATCAAAGACCGAATCATCTACAGCGCCGACCCGGTGGAGGACATGAGAGACAAAAGCGTCTCCGGTGGTCGCCTCAATGCGTTTCGAGCGCTCGAAGACGATAAGATCGCGCCTAGCGCCGTGACAGACCTTAAGATGACGGAACTGACGGCCGACGGCTTCTCCCTCTCCTGGACCGGAGTGGGTGACGACGGCCTGAAAGGCAAGCTTGCGGCCTACGATGTGTGGGCCGACGTCGGTGGACAAAGAGAGCGCCTGGTACCCGAGTTCCCGTCCGAAGCGGGCTCCACCGAGAGCGTATCCTTCCGCACCACGCCCATCTCCGATGAGCGACCTCTCAAGATCACTCTGACGCCGGTGGACAATGTCGGCAACAGACCCACCTCTTCCGTCCTCGAATCCAAGATGCCCGCGGCGGCCGTGCCGTTCGCCGACAACTTCGATGCGCCCGAGACTGGCTGGAGCACCGAAGCCGAATGGGGCCGGGTAGAAGAAGAGGGTCGAGGCATGGTCTTTACCGACTCCCCCAAAGGCGAATACAAGGACGGCGTGGATAACGGCATCGTCTCTCCCAAATTCGACCTCACCGACATGCGAAGCGCCATCCTCAGCTTCGATGCCAAACTGAAGGCCGAACAGTGGGACTTCCTCTGGGTGGAGGCGACCTCCAACGGTGGAGAAGATTACCAGCACCTTCAGGTCGTCCGACCCAGCGAGAATCGCGACTGGGCCGGCTACAAGATGGACCTGTCGGCTTTCGACGGGAAGAAGGACGTCCAACTTCGCTTCCGGTTCCGCACCTCCAACAAAGGCGTGGACGACGGCGTTTTCCTGGACAACATCAAGGTGGAGAGTGCAAAGATCTGAGAAGACCCTCTTCGAACACCGGACAACAGGTCGAATTTCCGGGCTGAGTGGCGTGGCGTCCGGCGCCGCTAAGCTTTAAAATAGACTCCGAAAGGATGTCCCCTTGATTCGAACATTCATCGCCCTTACGGTTTGTTTTCTTTGCTGCGGCTGCTCCGGCGTGAAGCAGTCCGCCGCCCAACCTCAGCAGCGCCCTGCCACGCAGGCACCCGAGACCAATCAGGCCCCACAGGCCTATCAGCAAACCGGTCTGGTGGATTCTTCCGGCAAGGAGACTCTGACCGAAAAATTTGTCTTCATGCTGTCTCTCGAAGAAGATCCCCGAGTGGCGGCGGTCATGCTGTCGGACCACAAGTGGGCCTTCGTGAAGCCGGACGGCGAGTTTGCCTTTGACGGTAAATTCGAGCAGGGTACGGGGTTTCAGGAAGGCCTCGCGGTAGTGCAACAAGATGGAAAGTACGGCTTCCTCTCCCCCGACGGCACCTTTGCCGTCGAACCGAAGTTCGAGTTTGCCGACTGGGCCGGATTTCACGACGGTCTGTGCGAAGTGAGAAGCGGAGAGACGTCGGCCTACGTCGACAAAAAGGGAGAGATCGTTATCCCCTATCAGAGGGAGCTTTTTAAGGCGGGCAATTTCCAGGGCGGTCTGATCCACTACTCCAAAGAGGGCGAAGAGATTTTCCTGGACACCGAGGGGAAAGAGAGATTTCGTTCCTCTCTCCCCGGTCCGTTCCGCCACGGCGACGACCTGTGGGTCGCCGGAGAGCAGAACGTGACCTACCTCGACGACCAGGGGCGTGACGCGCTCGGAAAGACCTTCGCTGAAGGGAGACCTTTTCATCACGGTCTGGCAGCAGTCAAAACAGACAAGGGCTGGGGTTTGATCGACAAATCCGGAACATTCAAGATCGAGCCCCAGTACGAGGATGCCGAGACGCTCACTGAAACGCTGTTCGCCGCACGTAAAGGCGGCAAATGGGGCGTCCTCAAGACCAGCGGAGAGCAGGTTGTCCCTTTCCAGTACGACGAGATCGGATATCCCAGCGGCGGAATGGTTCCCGTGAAAGTCGACAAACTGTGGGGCCTTTGCGACGAATCCGGTAAGCTGACCGTCGAGCCGAAATACAAGTCGCTCGATCCCTGGCGAGACGACCAGCACTTTGTCTTCTTTGTCGAAGGTTAATACCGGGGCGAAACCCAACAGCCAGTCCATGAACCCTCAGGCTATCTGGACCGAAGAATACGATGTCACCAGCTTCCTTGTGGATTTTCGCAAGAGACTCAGCCTTCCCGGACTTCTCAATCTGCTTCAAGAGTCTGCTTGGCGCCACGCCGCTCACCTCGGCCACGGCTATGAAGAGACCCGCTCGGTGGGCACGTCCTGGGTGTTATTTCGCCAGCTGTTGCAGATGGATGCCTGGCCGGCCTGGGAAGACCGACTGTCCATTCGGACCTGGCTGCGACCTCCCACCACCGTTGTCGTCACTCGCGACTTCGAGCTATCGGTCGGCGGACAAGCCGTGGGACAAGCAGCCGCGCACTGGCTCACTATCGACCACCAAACCCGACGTCCCTCACCGCTGCCTTTCACCAAGGACGGGAGCTTGTTTCGTCAGGACGGGCACCTCACCATCGAACCGAAGAAACTCCAAGTTTCTCAAGAACTTCAGAAGCTCACAGACTTTCAGGTGCGCACCAGCGACCTCGACATGAACGGGCATGTCAACAACACACGTTTTGCCCAGTGGGTCCTGGATTCGCTTCCGCTGGAAGCTCACAAGGCCCACCGACTCCGCTCCTACGAAATCAACTTCCTGGCCGAGGCGCATCACCGCGACAGGATCGAGATCAAAACCCCCGTGGGTCGAACCGACCATTTCTTTCAAGGCCATCGTGCCGAAGACGACAAGCTTCTCTTCGTGGCCAGGATCGAGGACGAGAGATCATGACCGCAATTCGAGACAGGATCTGTCCGGGGTTTCCGGTCCATACTGGAGCCCGTGGTGAGCGACACAAAACAAAATAAAGACTCGGTTAGCCTGGTCTGCGACTTCATCTCTCGGAATCTTGACGACGAGATGAGTCTAGAATCGCTGAGCGAAATCGCCGGTTTTTCAAAGTACCATTTCCACCGACTCTTCAGGGCTCGGATGGGTCTCAGTCTGTACGACTACGTGCAGCTCTCGAGACTCAAGCGGGCTTCTTATCGCCTGGCTTTCCACCCGGCCGAGCGCATCATCGACATCGCGCTCGAAGCGGGCTTTGAACGGCCGGAGGCTTTCTCCAAAGCGTTCAAGCGACGATTCGGCCAAAGCCCCAGTGGGTTCCGGAAAGCTCCCGACTGGCCGCTCTGGCAGAGCCGTTTTGTGTTCGTGCACCCGGAAGGAGAAAACATGAAACTAGACGTTGAAATCGTCACATTCCCAACCACTCTGGTGGCCGCCTTGGAGCATCACGGACCGCCCTCGGAGCTACAAAACACAGTCGCTCGGTTCATCGAATGGCGAAAGAGCACCGGAATCTCGCCCCGCGGATCGATGAAGACGTTCGGCGTCCCCTGGAACGATCCGAACGCGGTCGAGCCCAAAGACTTTCGATGGGATGTCTGCGGTCAGGTGACCGAGCCCGTTCCCAAAAACGACTTCGGCGTGGTGACCAAGAGCATTCCCGGTGGGCGGTGCGCTCACGTCATCCACGAGGGCTCTCAGGACAACATGGAAAGAACGATCTACCCGCTCTATCGACAATGGCTCCCGGAGAGCGGTGAAAAGACTCGGGACTTTCCCGTGTTCTTTCAGTATCACAACTTCTTTCCGGAGGTGCCGGAGGTGGAACTCACCGCTTCCATCTACCTGCCGATCGAGTAGCAAGGTGATTCGGGCAAGGCTCTGAAACGATCTCAGGAGATGGAGCATAGAACGCCTTGATCCTTATCTGCTTCTATCTGTCCGGCGCCGCCGGCTTGCTCTACCAAGTGCTGTGGACCCGACTGCTCATTCCCCACGTGGGGGCCACTCTGCACTCCGTTTCCACGGTCTTGGCGGCGTTTATGGCCGGGCTTGCTCTCGGAAGTTGGCTGGGCGGGCGGGCCATCGATCGTTGGCCCGCCTCCCCCCTTCGAGTCTACGCCTTGCTTGAGCTTTTAATCGCCGTCAGCGCGGCTCTGATCCCTCTGGTGCTCCCATTCTTGGGCGGACTGGGGGGCGCGGGAACTCTGGTCGGCGCTTTTCTTTTGCTGCTGCTGCCAACCTCGCTCATGGGCGCCACACTTCCCGTCTTGACGAAGTTGATGACCGAAAATCTCGGAACTCTGGGAAGAACCGTCGGAGAGCTTTATGCGGCAAACACCGCAGGAGCAGTCTTGGGAGCGCTGGCCGCGGGTTATTTCCTGGTACCGCTTTGGGGTACCGCAAACTCGCTCTACCTTGCCGTCGGCCTCAATATGCTCGTCGCCGTACTCGCCTACTTCCTACCAACCCGGACCTCATCGAAAGATGAGCAGGAGCCCGAAACGAGCGAGCCCACCCCCTGGAGGAGGCCCGTGCTGTGGCTTTTTGCTTGTTCCGGAATGATAGCTCTTGCTTTCGAAGTGGTGTGGACTCGCTCTCTCTCCCAGGTGTTGGGAACCTCCGTTTACGCTTTCGCCACAATTCTTGTCGTCTTTCTACTCGGAATAGCAGCGGGCTCAGGGCTTATGGGGGCCCGTGCCGATCGATTCAAGCGACCGGAGGTCGTTTTGGGGGTCCTCCTTGTTGGGAGCGGACTAACCGGGTTTCTCGGCTACTGGGGACTCACTCGTCTGCCCCGTGTTCTTTTCTGGGCTGGTCCCCATCTGACCGGATTTGGAAGCTACCTATGCCTACAGTTGATTCTGGCTACCGCCGTCTTAGTACCTCAAGCCATGAGTTTCGGTGCGACCTTGCCGGTCGTGACGCGGTTGACCACTTCCGCGCTGACCGACGTGGGTACCCATCTGGGGAAAGCCTATTTTTTCAATACCAGCGGCGCGATCGTGGGAAGCCTTGTCGGTGGATTCCTTTTGGTACCACATTTTGGGCCGGCCGTCTCATCCCAAATCCTGGCCTGTTTAGTCATGATTCTTGGGGCTGCGTGGCTCCTCCGGACAGGAGCCCCACGCCTGGGAGCGGTCAGCTTGATGGCTGTGCTTCTACTTGGCCTGAGCTTCGGGCGTCCCGACCCGAGAGATGGTCTCTTCGCGGTCTACGCCGTTCCGGGCAAACTAAAGAGCCAGAGCTACTCCGAGTCGCGCCGGCTGGCCAAACAGAGTGAAATACTGTTCGAGGGCCACGGGCTCTACGCGACCGTCGTCGTGTCTGAACAAGAGAGAATCCGCTCCTTGTCTCTGGATGGCTGGGTGGTGGCCTCGACGGGCAGCGGCGACCGATTCATCGAACAAGCCCTCGGCCTTTTCCCGATCCTGTTGGCTCCCGAGACCGACTCCGTTTTGGTAGTGGGCCTGGGCACCGGCATCACGACATCCTGGGCGGCTTCCGGCCTGGCCGAAAGCGTCCAGGTCGTCGAACTCGAGTCTCAAGTCGTCCAAGCGGCAAGAAGTTTCGAGCAGTGGAATGAAAACCTTTTCTCAAGCCCCACCGTTAACGTGACCGTCGGGGATGGGCGCCAGTTCGTCTCCTCCACAAGTTCTGAATTCGACATCATCACTTCCGACCCGATACATCCCTTCAGCCGCGGTTCGGCTTCTCTCTACACTGTGGAGCATTTCAAGGCGTGCCGAGAGAAGCTCAAATCGGGAGGGCTGATGGTCCAGTGGCTTCCTCTCTACGGGCTCTCTCAGCAAGATATCCAGATCGTCACCGCCTCTTTTCTGGAAGTCTTTCCCGACGCTTCTCTCTGGTGTTGGTATCCGTCCAGGGGTCGCGAGGACACGATTCTGCTAGGCGTTAACGGGACGCTCGAGCTCGATCTAACCGAAATTCAGAGCCGCTTGGATCGACTGACGGATTCCGATACGCCCTGGAAGCGAGCCGAAGAAGTTGTGGACGGTTTTCTGATGGAAGGTCCGAGGTTGGCGGAATTCGCCGGCGACGCCCCTCTCAACACCGACGACAGGCCGCTCCTTGAATTCACAGCCCCGATTAGCCTCTATCAGAGGAGCGAGCAGAGTGAGAAAGAGTTGCTCAGGAATCTGCTGGACTACAGGCCGGCGCCGAAAATCTGAGTGACGAAGCCCACCCCGATGTGGGTGGACGAGGGCTCTTCTTGTTCTGCTTTCAGAAGTAGGGTGTTCTATCGCCGGGAAGAATAAAGCAAGATATGAACTCTGCCCCCAAGTTGAAACCCTTAACCAAGCAAGCTTGGGTTTGGAGGCGCAGCAAATGGCCTTTCCTGGGTCTCGTGGTCCTGCCCGGCGTTATCTATCTCATTCAATCCATCTTCTTTGCGAACGGCTCGGAGAACAATGCCAACGTCTTTTTCCTCTTGGCCTCCCTGGCCGCCATTCCCACACTCTGGTTCGTCTCACCCATCGTGCTCAGCTATATTCACGGATTGGTGCAGGCCACCGACAAAACGATGGGCTCTGTCTTCGGATTGATTCTTATGTCGACGACGGTGCTCATGTTGTTCTTGAAAGACAGTATCCCCGTGTCGGTGGGTGCTCTTTTTCCGGGAGTTCTTCTCCTGGGTATCCTTGGCTTTTTCGGTATGCTGAGAGTTGCCGGACCACGTGCCTCTACCCTGAAGGGTGTTGAACTTTTAAGGTCCAACTCCGGAAGTGCCCTGAAGTATCTTGAAGCTGCCGCGTTCACGGCGGATTTTAGACCCAACCTACTCGGTCTTTCGGTGCAAATGCTGCAGGCCGGACAAACGCATCGGGCTTTGAAATTGGTGGAACACCTCACCGAGGTTGCTCCCGGCGAGGCGAACAACTGGTGTGGTCGTTCTTATGTCGCCTATCAATCCGGCCACCAGGATGAATCGTTCACGTATCTCGAAAGGGCCTTGGAAATCGAGCCGAACAACTCGGAGATCTATTACAACCGTGGGGTGCGCCGCTCAAACGACGAAAAGACCTTCGAACTGTCGCTCAAGGACTATTCGAAGGCCATTGCGATTGACGAGACGCAAGCGCGCTACTTTGCAAATCGAGCCGCTCTGTACAATCGGATGAAACGCCACGAAAGCGCTTTGTCCGACGCCAAGAAAGCGCACGCTCTCGACGATACCGATCAAGTAGCGGGCACCCAGGCCTTCTTAGCCCTTACCGCCTTAGGGCGGGAGGACGAGCTGGAAAGCTGGATGCAGGCAGGCTCGTTGGGGCTGGCCGGGTTGGTTGCCGATTCCTCAAAGAGTGGGTTCTCGGCCGCCGTCAGCGAACATCTTCAAGGCGACAGCGGCGCTCTTAAGGCCAACTACTCCGGCGAGAGCCTTCTCGTTATCAGCCCGGAGGGCATCAAGAAAATCGAGGTCGACGAACTCTAACGTAGGGGCCCTAGAGTCGATTCCCAAACACTTGAGTGACGGCGACGGTCCCGTTCGACTCGGCAAAACCGACACCCAGGTGAGTCGCGCCGGGGTCCAGCATGTTGCGACGATGCCCTGGGGACTGGAGCCAGTTGTCGACGGCCAGTTGAGCGACTTGATTGACGTCGTAGCCGGAGGCTTGGAAGATGTTTTCCGCTACCAGTCCTGGGTTGGCACCGGCTTGACGCACACGGTCCTGAGGGTTGCTCCGCCCGGGAGTTGGGGAGGTGTGGGAGAAGTAATCGAGGTCCAGCATTTCTTGAGAGTGGCCGGCCGCGGCGTTCGCCAGAGCGGAGTGATGGCTCAGGGGAGCTAGTCCTTGCTTTGCTCGCTCCTGATTAGTGAGGCGCAGCACTTCCGCGGCGAAGGAGTTGGTGGAGACTTGCTGGGTGGGCTGAGACACCGGCTCGATCGGTTGATAGACCGTTTGAGTGGGTTGTTGGTAACCCTGGTTGCCGGAGTAGCTCTGAATCGGCTGGTATCCCTGGTTCTGCTGATAACCTTGATTGGGGCAGTAGGTGTTCTGCTGGTTGTTGGAATACTGGGGGTAGCCGGTTGGGCACTGGTTTTGATTCTGGTATTGATAGCCCTGGTACTGCCGGGCGGGGTAGCTGTAGACTTGCCACTGGCCTCCGGTGTTCTGTCCGTAGCCTTGCTGAAAGTGGACGCCGTTGTTGGAAAACGTGACCGAGTAGTTCGGGTCGGCGCTCGCGGGAGTGAGCAGAGCCGCCCCCATCAGAGCGGTACCTACCAGGCTTGAGAAAATCTTGGTTTGTGCTTTCATATTCTTGTTCTCCTGTCGGCGTGTTCTGTTACCGATTTAAACAGCCGAAGAGGATGGGTGCGGTGAAGTGAGACACTTTGGGATCAAGATCACAACGGGGAGCGGGTAGATGAAGAAGACCTACGACGGAGCCTGTCACTGTGGCAGACTTCGAGTGCGATACACGACTCAAATTAGGCCTGAGGATTGGCAACTTCGCGCCTGCGACTGCTCCTTCTGTCGACGTCACGGTGCTCGTACCACCACCGACCCTTCGGGTTTTCCGCGCGTGGACGGAGAAGCCCGGAAGAGTGGCGAGATCTCTTCTCAGTTTTACTACAAGAAACTCGATGCTTCTTACGAAACGAACAAGGCTGACGGACGCTTTAGTTTCGTGGAAGTCCGAAGAGAAGATGACGACTACTCCGGCCCAAGCCAAACGATCACCGCCGCTGAATACCACGGCAAGACTTTGACTATGGTGCAAAACTGGAGCGACGCTTATTCCGAAACCGTGACGACGTCTTGGAGGCTCAGCCCGGAAGGCGGGACGCGGGCGCAGGTTGAGGGGTAAACAACTTGCCTTAGGAACAAGCCTACGAGCCTTGGACAAAACGAGGCAAGGCCGATACTAGTCTCCTATATGACAGGACAGAAAAGGCCGCCATGTATGCGAGTGTGGGAATTCCCACATACTGGATCGTCAATCTTCAGGAGGGATTTTTGGAGGTCTATTCGCAGCCCGAGAGCGAGCGCTACTCTGAGAGCCAGATTCTGGACCGCACTGAGACACTGGAGTTCCCGGGTACCGGGAAAGTGATGGAAGTCGGAGCGATACTCCCGGAGTAAGGGCATTAAGCCCAATGAAAAACCGTAACCGGCAAAACCAGTAGCACACAAGCCACAAATGACAGAATCAAGACCAGCGGAAAGCAAAACTTAAACCACCGGTCGTAAGGAATCCCCGCCAACTCAAGGAGTCCCATGGTCACCCCGCTGGTGGGGATGACGAGGTTGGAGATTCCGTCTCCGAACTGAAACGCCAGCACCGCCACCTGACGTTCTAGATGCAGCAGATCGCTCAGCGGAGCCATGAGCGGCATGGTGAGGGCGGCCTGGCCGGAGCCGGAGGGAACGAAAAAGTTCAGAAAGCTCTGGAAAATGAACATGACGATGACGGAGGCGGCGGGTGCCAGACCCTGGGCCAGTCCGGCCATGCTGTTCAGGATGGTGTCGATGATAGCTCCCTGCTCGGCGATCACCAGCAGTCCGCGGGAAAATCCGATAATCAAGGCTGCCATAACGACGTCGGCCGCTCCCTGGGTGAAGGCTTTCACGGTCTCGTGGGCCGAGAGCTGCCCGATCACAGACGAGAGAAGCCCCATCCCCACAAAGAGCCCGGCAATCTCTTCGATGTACCAGCCCCATTCTTGCACACCGTAGACGAGCAGGGCTAGGGCGCCGGCCAGTACGATGAGAACGCCGATTCGCCTCGAAGTGAGTTCCATCGTCTCCTGCTCGGCAGTGTGGTCCCATTTGGAAGGAGTGTCTATCACCAAGCTCTTGTCGGGGTCTCGCGCGATCACGGCGGCGTAGCGGCAGATGAAAAGAATGGCCGTCAGAGTGAAAACGGTCCAGCAGACTAGTCGATAATTGAATCCACTGCCCGGCGGCAGCTCGGCGATGCCCTGGGCAATACCCACTGTAAACGGGTTGATGAACGCTCCCGCAAAGCCCGCCCCGGCACCCACGAACGGTATCGCGACACCGACGATGGTGTCGTATCCCAAAGCATGGGCCAACGGAATCGTCAGCATCACAAAGACAAGGACTTCCTCCGACATACCGAAGGTCGCACCCCCTAAGGAGAAGAGAGCGATCAAGAGTGGAAGAATCATCATCTTGAACTGGGGATGCTCTACTCCAAAGGCGATGACTTTCTCCAGAAACGCCTCGATCGCACCCGTCTTCTGCACAATGCCAAAAGCACCGGCCACCAAAAACACAAACCCGATGATGTCGGCGGCCGCCACGAACCCTTTGATGGGCGCGGTCAAAAACTCCATCAGGCCCTGAGCGTTCTGATCCACCGTGTGATAGGTACCGGCCACCACGACTTGCTTGTTCTTAAACTGCTGCCGCTCAAACTCCCCGGCGGGTACGACCCACGTGAGAATCGTGAAAAGCACCATAAAAACAGTGAGCAAGGTTAAGACATCGGGAAATCGTTTCTTCATTCTTTAAGGCATTCAAAAAGGCGAGGTGGGAAACCTCGCCTAGTGAGAGATATAAAGGGACTATACTATTTTAGAAGCCACAGCCTTTGCAGCGACTACACGCGCGACCTTTACAGCCCGCGCAGCCTTTGCAGCCACCGCCGCCACAGCCCCCTGCAGCACAGGAGCTTCCGCCGCCGCCGCAACCGGCACAGCCGCCTCCGCCACCCTGTCCACCAGAGAGTAGTTTTTGGATGAGTTCGATCAGACTTCCACCGCCGACACCGCCGGCTTGGCCGCCTCCCTTACCACCGAGAAGACCTCCTAAAAGACCTCCGCCTTGACCTCCAAGTATTTTACCTAGCATAGTTGCACACTCCTATTTTGTATTCGTAGACTCAGTGTAAGGCTTCCGCGCCTCTCGACAATCGGTGTTCTGTTGAATCGCGATGAACGGATGTGAACAGATGAAAACAATAGATGAACGACATGTAAACACTCTGCCAGGCCCTCTAAAGAAAATGTCATGTCGTGTCATGAGACGAACTGGACTTATGGGGTATAATGAACCAAAGACCCTAATTCGGAGGCTCCATGTTCAAACGCTTCATACTCAGCTTAATCGGAGTGGCGATAGTCACCGCCTCGGCGTCGGCCCAGTACCTGCCGGCTCCGCAGAGACAAAATCCAAATAACCCTTATCAGCAGTATCCTTATCAAGGACAACACCCGGCGGAGCAGTACTATTTCTGCCAAGCCCACAACCGGCATTGCTCCCACGCCCCCTACGGCGTTCAAACACAGCAGGGATATTGGCACAACGGGCAATACCGCCCCACCAACGGCCAGGGCTCTTGGCACAACGGCCAGTATCGCCCCGCCAACAACGGTCAGGGCTACTTACACAACGGCCAATACCGCCCCACCAACAATAACGGTCAGGGATATTGGCACAACGGCCAGTACTACCCCAACAACAACGGCCGGTACGACAACAACCGCAACAACGGTCATCGTTCTTGGAATCGAGGGCAGGGCAACAACAATCCTCCGCCCGGACACTACTACTGCAACACGCATAATATGTACTGTTCGCACTGACACTCTTTTCAAGAAGTCCGAAATTACCGAAACCGAAGGCCCATCCTTCGGTTTTTTGCTGAGGCAAGACGGGCATAGGAGTACAGGGGGCGATGTAACCGATAGGAGTAAGAATGTCGAACGACAACAACGATAAGCAGACTGGAACATTGACCGTAAAGAGCGGACTGGCGCAAATGCTCAAGGGCGGCGTGATTATGGACGTCACCAATCCCGAGGAGGCTGTGATAGCGCAGGAGGCCGGTGCGGTGGCCGTGATGGCGCTGGAGCGAGTGCCTTTCGATATTCGTCAGGAAGGCGGCGTGGCCCGAATGACCGACCCCGCTATTTCGCAACGCATTATGGATGCGGTCACCATCCCGGTCATGGCCAAAGCTCGGATCGGTCACTTCGTGGAGGCAGAAATTTTGGAGGCTCTGGGTGTGGATTACATCGACGAGTCCGAGGTGCTGACTCCCGCCGACGAAGATTTTCACATAGACAAACACTCGTTCACCGTCCCCTTCGTCTGTGGAGCCAAAGACCTCGGTGAAGCCCTCCGCCGGATCGGAGAGGGAGCGGCGATGATTCGGACCAAGGGAGAGCCCGGTACCGGCAACGTGGTGGAAGCCGTTCGGCATATGCGCACTATGAATCAACAGATTCGCCGATTACTCGCCCTGCCTCAAGAGGAAGTTATGTCGTTCGCCAAAGAGATGGGAGCGCCGTACGAACTGTGCCTATTGACCCGCGAAAAAGGCAGACTGCCTGTCGTGAACTTCGCGGCCGGCGGTATAGCCACTCCGGCCGACGCGGCTTTGATGATGAAGCTCGGCTGCGATGGTATCTTCGTAGGCTCCGGCGTTTTCAAATCGGCTGACCCCGCGCGGATGGCTCGGGCCATCGTGGACGCTACGGCTCACTACAACGACGCCAAGAAATTAGCCGAATACAGCAAGGGTATTGGGGCTCCCATGAAAGGGATCGAAATCCAAACTCTGGCTCCTGAAGAGCTTATGGCGTCTCGAGGCTGGTAGTTTGATCGGTGTTCTAGCCCTTCAGGGCGCCGTATCCGAGCATCGCCGGATGCTTTCGGATATCGGCGCCCCCAGCCGAGAGGTAAGGCAAGCTGAGGATTTTCATGACCTCAAGGGGCTAATCATCCCCGGCGGCGAGTCCACCACTCTGGAGAAGCTGATGCGTCGCTTCGACCTCGACAAGGCTCTGGCCTACGCCATCGACGAAGGTCTGGCTGTCTGGGGAACTTGCGCGGGCATGATTCTGCTGGCCCGAGAGATCACCAACGGGATTCCCGGCCAACAAGGGTTGGGACATCTGGCGGTTCGAGTGGAGCGAAACGCTTTCGGCCGTCAGGTGGAAAGCTGCGAGACTCCGCTGGAAATGACACCGCTTGGCAGCGAGCCGTTTTCCGCCGTCTTCATACGAGCTCCTAAGGTCATCCAGGCTTTAGACGACGAGGTGGAGGTGTGGGCACGACTTCAAGACCAGATCGTGGCCGTTCGCCAAGGCAAACTAATGGCGACCTCTTTCCATCCGGAGCTTACCGGAGACCACCGCTTGCACCGCCTGTTTGTCGAAGAGTTAGCCGGTCTTACCCCACTAACTGTGGTTTCGTCCGTAGATCCTAAGGCAGGCTAACCGCCTGAAAATCAAAGTTGCACTCCGCCCTATTCGGCACACCTTTGAGTGGCTAAGGTTCGATTGCAAAACTGCCGGCCCTGAGCCCTGGCGAACTCTACCTTGCTTTCCAACTCCTTGGCGATCGCCCGGGAGAAGTTCACCCCTTCGTTGTGCTCCATGCCCTCGATGCCACCGGGGCAGAAGAGGTTGATCTCCATGATCTTGTCGCCCACAATATCGAGACCAACCAGAAAAAGGCCGTCGGCGACCAGCTGGGGTTTTACCAACTCACAAAGCTTCAAAACCGTTGGACTGACGACCGCTGCGGTCATCGTACCGCCGGCGTGAAGATTGCTCCGAATATCATCTCCGCTACGCTCCCTCTGAAAGGCGGCATACTTGCCTTTGACCTGGATAGGCTCCCCGTTCATACAGAAGATTCGAAGATCTCCCTTGACCGCGGCCGGGAGATACTCCTGAGCGATCACATACCCTTCTTTAGCCAGAGTATCCGTCAGTTGATTGAGATTGTAGTGCTCGCTCTTTCGGACCAGGAAAACTCCTTCGCCACCCGAGCCCTGCAAAGGCTTCAGCACCATGTCTCCTTTCAGATGCTGGGCGAAGTCTTTGATTTCAGAGCGGTTTCTCGTAATGAGAGTCATAGGCCGAACTTCACGGGGGAAGCTCTGAAAATAGAGCTTGTTCACCGCCATAGCGAGAGCGTTGGGATCGTTGACGACGACCACACCCTCTTTGGCGGCGAGTCTCCCGAAGATGGCGCCGGTCGGCCTCGCCCATTGACCGGCCACATCGTACTTGGACGGGTTGTCCCGAAGAAACAAAAGGTCGGTGTCCTGGGCCTTGACCGGCTCTCGCACCGGGTTATCAACGAGATCTCTCAGATAAGGAGGCGACTGCTTATACCGGGACTTCGGCACTCGACGTGCGTTCATCCACAGCTTGTCCTGAGGATCCAGCGAAAAGTCTCCGGGGGTCACGAACCAGACATGATGGTCGCGATTGGTGAGTTCGCGCGCCAAGCGGATTGTGGTGTGAACCGCCTTCTTCTTTTCAAGGTCGGTAATGAGGATAACGATGTTCATGCTTGCCCATTTGACAAGTTGGCGTCGCAATCCGCTATACCCTCCAAGTAGTCCATCAACGCTCCTGGTAGTCGGGAAGATGCGGTGAGTCCGGGAGAGCCGTTCACCTCCACGACCACGTAGCCGCCGCCCGTTTCAAGCAGATCCACACCGGCCACTTCCAATCCCACCGCCCGGGTCGCCTGAACCGCTATCTCGGCGATTTCATTTGTGAGTTCGATCGTTTCAGCTCGTCCGCCAAGATACACATTGGAGCGGAATTCCGTCTTCGAGCCGGCACTCCGACGCGCCGCCACCCGAGCCACTCCGCCCAACACCAGGACGCGGACGTCGGAACCTCGAGCCTCCTCTACAAACTCTTGTACCAGGACGGAGGATTCTTCCGTGCCCTTCAGCGCGTCGATCACAGATCTCAAACTACGCTCGCTCTCCACCAGACAGACGCCCTGGCCCTTGGTGCTGACCGATAGCTTCACGATCCAGGGAGGACCGGCCAAATTGTCCAGCCAGCTCCAGTCCTCTCCCCCCACGACTACGGTACGCGGAATAGGAACACCGGCGGCCGCCAGGCGAGCGTAACAGACGGTCTTATCTCGACTGTTACGAAGACTCGACGAAGAGTTGATACATCGAAGCCCTTGCTGCTCCAAGACAGATAGGACCGCCAGCGCCGCGGGAGGAGCCGAACTCCCGGTGCGAGTGAAAACGAAATCCGGCTTCTCCGCGAAATCGGAACCGAGTATCAGATTCTGCAGACGGGGACGGACAAGCCTCACCTCGTGTCCGCGCCGGTCCGCTTCTTGCATAATGAGTTCGTTGCCCGGCGACTCTTTGAGGTGTGTGAAGAGCCAGAAATTCACTGCACGTCACCCTCGGCTCCCAGATGACAAAAGCGTGTTCCCGAGCCTGCGGACGGGTTGCTCAGCATGCCGATTACGATACCCGCGGTGGGCGCGCGATACTCGTTGATCCTATTCCCGAAAGGGTCTCTGGTGAGGGCCAGGAGTTGGCCCTTCTCCACCTGCTCGGCCAGCTTAAAACGAGTCTCCAAAAGACCCCCCGTGACTGAGCGAATCCAACGAGAGTTGCTGCACACGACCGGGTCACGGATCATCCGCTTCTCGCCCTCCAGCATCCCCAGACCCTTCATGACGTTGAGGATCCCCGATTCGCCTTCGTAGACCATCCGACCCTGAATCACGGCCGGATTGCCGGCTTCCACCGTGATGGCGGGCACCTTTCGTCGTCGCGCTGCCGCTCGCAGGGTGCCGTCCCCACCTTTGGCATGGAGAATGATCTGCGGGTTGAAGTCGAACGCCATCTGTCGCGAGAGCTCGTCGGCCATATCGGCCCGCACGTACATCGTGTTGGTCCGTCCGTCGCTTGCGGTATGAATGTCCACCAGAAAATCCAAAGAGGGAATAAAGGTTTTGCAGAAGGCCCGAGCATACTGCTCGGCCGGCTTACCGTCCGGTTTGCCGGGGAACACGTGGTTCAGATCGATACCGTCCACAAAGTTCCTGATGCCCGCATTGTAAGACGGAACATTCACGATCGGAGCGCAGATCAGAGAACCCTTGAGGCGGCGCAGGTCCAGCTCTTTCAGCAAGCTGTGGATGATCTTGATTCCGTTGAGCTCGTTGCCGTGGACGGCGGCACACACACCGACGACAGGTCCTTCCTCTCTCCCTCTGGCCACGATGAAGGGGACCCGAACGTCGTCACTCGAGGCGGCTTGGTAGAGAGGCAGCCAGAAATCCTGGCGACGACCTAGTTCGTAATCGTCAAGATGAATTGGCCGCCAACGCGCCTTCACACCTTCACCTCGGAGGGGTTTCCGCGCTTGATTTCTTCAATCAGAGCCGGGTCGTCGTTGAGCGACTGATAAAGCTTGAGTCGGAAACGCCCCTTCTGAGTGGTCAGATTGCAGGCCATTTTGTCGATAGCCACGGTAGCCAGTACTGCCTGCACGTACCCCTTCAACAGGTCGTCCAAGCTGAGCCCGAGGGTATTGAAGTCTCGCCGGTCCATTAAAACCAGCCTGCTGGTGTCGGAGTCCCAAGAATCGTCGCCTTTCTTGACCGAAAGGTTTGTTCCCAGCATATCCCAGGAGGGAGTTTTTCCGTCCAAAGTGCTCAAGAGAGGCTTGGGCGCCTTGCGACCGTAGACCGCCACCGGGTGAAATCCGTCTTCTCCGCAACAAACCATCATACGGGCGTCGGCCACGAAGATCTCGTTGCGCTTATTAGGTAACATACCGACGTGGTAGAAGCGCCCTCGAGCACCGTGCGAACTCCACAGATAGTTGCCTACCAAGCTCTGTACGATGAAACGCTCATACGGATAATCCCCATCCATAAACTCGTTGAGCTCTTCCGGCCGAGTGATGGTATACACTCCCTGGCCCGCGTTGGAGTAGGGATTCTTCACCACCGCATGACCGCCCATCTTCCGGACCAGGAGAGGCACTTCCGATTTACTGACGTCTTTGATCGTCTCCGGCACTTTGATCTGAAGACCGGTGCCCGCCAACTCACTGTTGAGCAGTTCGTAGGCCGTGGAGGCGACCGCTTTGTTTCGACCCCCCGCAAGGCATGCCTGAACAGGGTTAATAATGGTCGTCTTGGGAGAGAGCGGTATCCTCTGCCACGGCTTCTGTGTGGCGTAGCGAAAGGCCCCTCTCACGGGAAGCCACTCATTGTTCTCGTCCCGGATCTCCATAGTACGGTCCCGAAATCGGCAAGGCGGGTCCGGATCGCTTCCGAGAAACGGCGCCAGATAGACTTTCTCGCCGGTGTGATGAGCTAGGGACGCCGCGTACCCTGAGGTCTCCATGACGTTCTTGTCGTAGATCACCGCCAGCACACCGGCTTGCTTTCCTTTTTCCTTGCGGATCTTCTTGAAGGCCGGGGCCAAGACATGCTCTACCAGGGTTTGATATCCACCCTCCTCTTTGTCGTCCGACACGAGGGGCATACTTTTCTGTCCGGAGGGAGAAGAATTGGTCTCGATCAGGATCATCTCGCGGTGACCCTCTTCGCTGGTGACATTGAAAAGGTCCACTCCCGACCAGCGAAAGAAACGGGGTTGGTAGGTCAGAACTTCTTCGAGAGCTTGGGGATCTACCCGCGGGTTGAGATGGCAGTAGCGACTGATCATCCGGTCTCTGGAGAGTCTCATGAAGAAGGCCACCATCGGATGAATGGTGGCGTTTAGAGCCCTCTGATAAAAGTGCTTAGCCGGCTCGAAAGAGCCTGGATGGATAGTCTCGGCGTTCACTGAATTCTGCCCTCCGCTTGCAAGAGTTCTTTCACCAATTCGATCGGCAACTCGGTCGCCACCCGGTCTTGAGCCCCAATCATCGTTTCGGCTTGGAAAAGTGAATTCAAGATCGCCTCCTCGGTGGCATCTACAGTGGCTTCATAGAGCGGGTTCACAAAAGCGTCTCCCAGAATGCGCAGTCGATAAACTTTTTTTCTGGGCTTTCTTGGGATTCGGTTTGCGGTGGAGAAACTGACCACGATTTCACCCGACCCGTGGGCGGCGTACGAGCCGAGTCTGCCGATCCCGAGAGCGGCTCGCTTGGCCAAACGGTTGAGTTGGTGAGGCAAGAGCGGCGCGTCGGTCGCCACGACCGCGATGATACTACCCGCGATGCCGGGCCGCTCCTGGTACTTCATCCGCTCTTTCAGCTCCGGGCCCACGATTCGACCGCCCACTCGAAGGTGTTCGAGGGTTCCAAAGTTGGATTGCACCAAAACACCTACCGTAAAACCCCCTTCGCACTCTTCTAAGACTCGGGATGAGGTACCGATACCGGCTTTGAGGTCGAAGGTCATCATGCCGGTGCCGCCACCTACATTGCCCTCAACCACAGGACCGGAGGTAGCCGACTCAATAGCCTCCATCACGTGCTCCTGGCGGACGTGAGCGCCGCCGATGTCGTTGAGCCAGGAGTCGTCGCATTCGCCGACCAGAGGGATAATCACGTCGTGTTCCCTGCCTATGCCGGGATGCGCTCGCAACATGAATTCCACGATTCCCGACGACACCGTACCCACGCTGAGAGTGTTGGTGAGAGCGATCGGCGTCTCAAGAAGTCCCCACTCCTGTACCTGAGTGAGCCCGGACACTTCACCCGCGCCGTTGAGCACGAAACCTCCGGCATGCAAACGCTCAAAGAAAACGTTGCCGTCGTTGGGTAGGATGGCCGTCACTCCGGTTCGGACCGGTCCGTGACCTCGGCGGATCTTCCCGCTACCTTCAATCAACGTCGTATGGCCGACCTTGATTCCGGCCACATCGGTGATCGCGTTCCATTGACCCACTCGGTGACGGCCTACCGTCAACCCCAGGTCTCTAGCTCGACATCTCATAGACTTAGGACCTGTCCTTAACTTCTCTTCATACGGCGACGTCGAATCGCCGGGGCAAGGATCTGAGCTACCAGATCTTCATACTCGAGACCCGCTGCTTTCGCGATGACACACAGGTCGGAAAATCCTGGCGAAAGCCCGGGCAAGGGGTTGCACTCGATAAAATTCACTTCCCCTCGAGAATCCAGACGGAAGTCGATACGGGCCACATCCCGGCAACCAAGGGCACGGAAAGCTGCTCTCGCCGACTGCTCCAGCCGCTTGTGCAGCTTAGCATCCACCTTGGCCGGAACCTGAAACTTGACCATGGAATCTTCGCCCTGTTTGTTGTCGAAAGAGTAGATCGGGTGCTCCGAGCCATCGTGGAATTCGATCTCCATAATCGGCAGAACTCTCAGCTTCCTATCACCGAGCACGCCAACGGTAAATTCACGCCCGCTCAAGAACTCCTCTACCAGCGCCGGCTGAGAGTATCTATCGAGAAGCTCTCCGACCACTTCCCGCAAAGACTCTTCATCCGTCACCACCGAACGCAAAGCCACGCCCTTGGAGCTTCCCTCCGCGACGGGCTTCACCAGCAAAGGGAAGTGAAGCCCCTTATCCAGCGGCGTACGCGCCGACGACATCACTTGGAATCGCGCCGTAGCCACACCGGCCTGGGCCACCAGTCGCTTAGCCAGAGCCTTGTCGTGACATACCGCGAGCGAACCCGCCTCCGAGCCGGTGAAAGGGATATTCAGGAGCTCGAGAAGCGCCGGTATCTGCGACTCCCGGTAGCGACCCTGACGTCCTTCCGCGATGTTGAACGCCACGTCGATATCGGCAAGCTGTGAGGGCAACTCCGGCTTGGCCTCCAACGCCACAGCCCGGTGTCCGGCGGCTTGCACGGCCTGACAAAGAGCATCCACGGTGGCCTGGGAGTCAAACTCCGCTTCGCTGTCATCGGACCCATTGGTCGTTGCTCGCTTGAGGTTGTGAATCACGGCAACCCTCAACGCCTTCTCAGCCTTGCCCTTGCCGGCGACATTCTTCTGTCTCTTGAGCGCGCTCTTCAAGACCGCGCCCAGCACGTCTTTCACTTCCGTATAGCCGTTTTGAGCAGCGGATAGGTAGATCGCCGCACCGGGCTCCAACGAGGGCAGAGCGTTCACTTCGATAAGAAAGACATCGCCATCAGGGGTTACGCGGTAGTCCACCCGACAGAAGTCTCTGATACCCAGAGCTTTGATCGCAACCTTGGTAAAGCTCTGGAGCTTCTTTTTCGTGGAGGGCTGCACGTCGGCCGGACAGACCACACTGACATCATCCGGACGATGTTGCTTCAGTTCGAAATCGTAAATGGAGAAGCGCCCCGGGGGGCCCGCGAACTCATAATGTGCGGGCTCCAGTACCCCAAGACCCTCGATGTAAGGCACGGTCACATCGCGTCCTTCAATAAACTCTTCAACCAGAACTCCCATCGGGTAGTCGGAGAGCAACCTCTTCACCGTGACATGAAGCTCCTCGGCATCCACGGCAACAGAGTTCTGGTCGACTCCCTTCGAACTTCCTTCGAAGTTTGGTTTGGCGATGACCGGATACTTAAGGTCCACCTGGGACAGCTGCGAGGTCTTGGTAAGCAAAACTGAGCGGGGCACTTGAACTCCAGCGGTTGCCAGGGCCAAGTTGGTCATTCGCTTATCCAAGGTAAGAGTACAGACGTAGGCGTCGGAACCTGTGTAGGGAAGGTCTAGTTGCTCTAACAGACCGGGGTAAAAGCCCTCGCGGCCACGCCCATGTGTGCCCTCGGCCGTGTTAAGGACCAGATCCGCTCCCGCCGTCTGAAGTGAAGAAACTAAATAGGGGAGAGTGGATGACGCATCCAGGGGTATGACCGTATGACCCATCTGCTCCAGCGCCTCCGTGATCGCGGCTACCGTCTCCGGCGTATCGAATTCCGCTTGCTCTGGAGTGGGCTCTGTTTGAAGGTTATGTAAGAAGACGATTCTCATATTCATTCAGCATTATGCCAGCCTGTGGCTATTAGGGAATACTCCGATCGGTCCTTTCGAAAACGCCGTTTGAGTCATGAAATCGGCTCTCCCTCAACAAACAAAGACGCGGACCGAAGTCCGCGTCTTTAAAGAAGTCGCGCCGGATCTTGGGGGGGGTATCGTCGCGGCACGACCTCACCCTCAGACTAGCGCATAGATACCTTGAGTGGTACCGGACTGGCCCGACCAAACACGTAGTCCTTCTCCTACATTTTGTAGAGTAGCGATGCCGAAGGTGCCCCGTTGGTGCAAGAGAATCACCCTTGGTGAAAGTCCTGATAGTCGATGATCACCCCATCGTTCGACGAGGGGTTGCCGAGGTTCTCGAAGAGCGATTTCCTAACGTCACGCTTGGTCGAACGGGAAAGATTCCCGAGGCCAGACGGCTGCTGGACGAGGAACACTGGAACCTCGTTCTTCTCGACATATCGCTGAGAGAGAGCAAGGGTCTGGACTTTCTGAAAGAGATCGGCGCCTCCCATCCCGACACCAAAGTGCTGGTCCTGAGCATCTATTCCGTCGAACACTACGGAGTGCGTGCTCTGAAAGCCGGTGCCTCCGGCTATCTTAACAAAGCCTGCGAGGAAGAAGAACTCTGTCGGGCGGTTCAACACTGCCTGGGTGGGCAGAGATACATCACCCCTGAACTGGCCGAAGTCCTCACCAAGCAGGTCCTCGGCAACGAGCCCGGAGCGCTTCATCGCGGCCTTTCCGACCGGGAGTTTCTGGTGATGTGCCTCCTCGCGGAGGGCAAGACCGTGGGGAGTATCGCTATCGAACTCAACCTCAGTCCTAAGACGGTGAGCACTTACCGAACCAGATTGATGAAAAAAATGGGCTTCGACACCGACGTCAAGCTGATCCGATATGCCCTAGAAAATCGCTTAGTTTAGGACTTCGCTCCCCCATCCCGGCAGGGCGGTGCTCGAACCTTAGAAAACTATGGGTAGTGACTGAGCACATCCAGAGAGTGATGTTGGGACGCTGTACGCGGCTGGAGAAGCAGCTCGCGAGCTTGGTGAGCCTCATCTCACTCTTTGGGGTGTATTTTGGCGACAGCTCCTACGTCTTTCTTCCGCTGCTGTTCTTAGCTCTCGTTGTGGGGCCGGGAATAGCCGTCGCCTCCGGACTACTCCTGGTCTGTCCGGTTTTTGAATTGGGTACCAGTCCCCCGGTCATAGGAATTCTATGTGCCGGTCTGATAGCGGGATACCGAAGCCTCTACCGAAAGGAGAGCGCATTGGCACGCGACCGCCAGGCCATGTTGAAAACTCTTGTTCACGAGCTCCGCAACCCTCTCTTTGCCGCCAAAGGTACCATCGACAACCTCAGCAGCCGGCTTCACGAACTCGATGAGGAGAGTCTGGAACTGCAGTTGCAAATGGCAAGCGAAGCTATGCAAAGCATCAATCAGGAAGTGGACGACCTTACCCAACTGCTTCGCCTGGAAAGCGGCCGCCTGACCGCCCACCCGGAAAGAGTGAGGATGGAGAAGATCTTCCGCAAGCTGCGAAGAAGATTTCCCCCCAACAGCCTGGAGCACCACTTTCTGGAGACTGAAGGTGAGCAATGCGAGCTCTATTGCGATTCGCTCCTCATGCTTCAGGCGTTGGACAAGCTCGTCAGCAACGCTATCGTCCATTCACCTCGTGGGGAGATCAGAGTGAAGGCTGAAAACCTCAGGTCCGGGCACCTGATCCGGGTCACGGACGAGGGGCCGGGAATCCCAGTAGAGAGACGCCACGAGGTTTTTCATCGCTTTACCCAAATGGGACCTAACAGCATCGGGTTTGGGCTCGGGCTCTACCTGGCAAAACAGTATGTCTTGGCCCAGAACGGCGAGCTAACCCTGGAAGAAAGCGAGACAGGTTGTCATTTCAAGATCTGGCTTCCTCGACTAAGCGATGGATGAAAAAGAACAGCCTACCAAGATTGTCATAGCCGACGATCATCGCATGGTCCGGCAAATGCTGGTCAACACCCTGGCCGGCTGCTCCGACCTGGAAATCGTGGCCCAGGCCTGCAACGGCGGCGAGGCCATCGAAGTCTGTCGAAAGCACCGCCCCCAGGTTCTCGTTTTGGATCTCAATCTGCCAGATATCTCCGGCGTAGAAGTGACTCGACGCCTCAGCCAAATGGGCTCCGACGTCAAGATTCTTATCTTGACGGCAGTGGAGGATGAGCGTTCTCTTTTTGAGTCAATTGCCGCGGGAGCGCGTGGTTATCTGCTGAAGGATGCCTCTATCGATGAGCTGGTGTCGGGTATTCGGACCGTGGCTGCCAACAAAGCCGTCCTCCATCCTCGTAGCACACTCAGCTTGCTGAATGAGTTTCAAAGAACGCGCCAGTCGAAGATCGCACCACTGGAATCTCACCAAAAAGTGGTGAGCGATTTGACCCCCCGAGAGCAAGAAGTGCTCCGGTTGCTCGGACAAGGCCTCTCCAACAAGGAGATCGGCGAAAGTCTCGTGATCTCAGAAAAAACGGCCAAGACACACGTGGCCAATCTACTACGCCGACTGGGCGTAAAAGACCGCGTGGCCGCAGCCATTTTTGCTGTAAAGGCCGGTATTGCGGACTAAGCCGCTTCTCCGGTAGCTCTCTTGAGCATTCTCTTGAGCTTCTTGATAAGAGCATTGGGGAGATCATCTTCGTCGTTGAAAATCTCCCACGCTTCCTCAAGAATCTCGTGCTCAGGGTAGTAGTGATCCAGGTCCCAAAGTAGCTCTTCGATCAGCTCTGAACGGCTTGCCATAACGTCCTCCGGATAAGGTCTCGATATTCGTAGGTTAAGCCACCCCCCTCCGGACTGTGAATACTCCGAAAGACCGATATGGATAGTCCATGTGGACTATTTTCCTCAAGCTTGAATTGTAGGATTTAGAGGACGAACTCGCCACCCGAGATTGGTACAAAGCTCCCAGACTCTAGCTTCCGGCGAGATTAGCTCCGTCTGGCGCGAGCCCTGGCCACCAGGACTTGCTTGTACTCTTCGGGGGTCAGCGCGGCTTTAGGGGTGGCCTTGGCATACTGGGGCATCACTTCCCAGAACCGCTGACACAGTTTGGCCGCCAGTGGGTCCGCTTGCTGCTGACCTTCTTGATGATAGTAGGCGTGATTCGCCACCAACTCCTGCTTTGTTTGACCCATCAGACCGGTCTCCGTTCGGAGGTCGTGAGCCAGAACGCCGGCCAGCTTTTCCTTGGTGAAGAGCGAAGCCGCTAAGTTGTCGGCGAAATACTCGGCAGAATTGTGGGTGGCGTAGGGCCGGATACATTGACGTGATTGGCGGGCGATATCTCGGGCCACAGTCCACGGCTTCTGGGCGCTCGGCTGGCCCAGGGCCATGTCTAGAGCGTGAAGCGCTTCGTGGACCAGGATGCGAGGGGTCAGATTTTGCTGGTCCGCTACCACCACGTTGGCCGTGGGGCTATAAGCTCCGGCCTGACTGGGCTTCGTCAGCAATCGCGCGTAGTAGGGTAGGTTTTCGGCGTTCTTGTCGTGGATTTCGAATTTGGTGCCGTAGTCGCTTATTCTTTCCAGCGCTTCGACCGGCAGCATGCTCAGGACGTCTACCATCTTGGCGGTCGCCTCATCGCCGGGCGTCACCCGAACCATCGCTTCTATGAGCGAAGCCTTCCGGGCTGCGTCACTCAGAAGAAGGCCATCGGACGGCGGAGACTCGGGCATGGAAGCACTAGGAAAGGACAGCGAGTGAGCCTTGAGGCTCTGAGCTCTTAGGACATTGTTGACATTCACGATTCTAGTGTAAATAGGAAAACTTAAAAAATCTGGAATTTCCCTTGCCTCCTTAATGATAGTGAACTATCATCTTTGCCAATGACCGAAATCCTCAAGAACTTCCAGAAAGAACACGCCTCCGCCTACGACCAGAAATTTCAACCGCTTTCTCCTTTTAAGGACGCCCTTCACCTGGCCACCCAGATAGCTCTGAAATCGCTCCCCGAGGACGCGCGGGTGCTGGTGGTGGGGGCGGGAACGGGTTCGGAACTCATCTTCCTGGCCAAAAAGTATCCGCGGTGGCAATTCACCGCTGTGGAGCCGTCCGAAGATATGCTGGAGGTCTGTCGAGAGAAGGTCGAGTACGAAGGGCTGTCAGATCGCTGTCGACTTCATCGGGGATACGTTGACGAACTCCCCGCCGATACGCTCTACCATGGTGCCACCAGCCTACTGGTCTCTCAATTCTTGATGAAAATAGAGGACCGAAGAGCCTTCTTTCAGGCCATCGCTCGACGCCTTCTTCCCGAAGGCCGTCTGGTCACCGCCGATCTGGCCCACTGCGGCGAAGACCACGAAAGAGTCTGGGAACTCTGGCTCCAGGCCATCTCGCTGCTCGGCGGCGGCCCCAAACAGATTACCGAGTATGACAAGAATGTGAAACAGGGAGTTAGCTTCTTCAGCGACCTTGAGATGAAAAAACTCCTGGCTTCCGCGGGGTTTGAGAAGAGCACCCATTTTTTCAAGACGGTTCTTATCAACGGGTGGGTCGCCGAGCTCTAGACGTCCTTTGACCTGGCCTTGTATAGTGACGAGATGACTGTCGCTCGTCAATTCAAATCGTTACTAGTCGGCTTTGCCATTATCTTTGGCTCTCTACTGCTGAGCGCAACTGTACTGGGGGATCCAGCACCGGGAGTCTTGCTTGGTATAGTCTTTGGCGGCACTTACTATCTGGTATCTCTAGAGAATACGAGCCGATCCTCCCGTTCTGTGGGCCTTGTTTCATTAGTTGTCGGGACTGCTCTCTTTCTGACGCTTCTTCAACTTTTGGGGCAAATAAATCCGATGGTGGTTCCGAGGGTTGAGCTCAGCCCGGCGCAGTTATCGGTATGCGTCGTCTGCATCGTGCTTGGACCCTGCATGGTGTTTCAGGGCGGGGCTAGAGTTGCTTGCCGGGTGGCCCTGAAGGGTGCCGAGAACGACAAGTCTTTAAGTCTTTAACGCCTCCAGGCACAGGTAGGCCCTGTCAACGCTATGCTCGACCCTAAATATTTTGCCAGGACAATTGACTTTTATTTGCACCTATGCGCAAATATACACATGTCGGCTTTACACGAATTTCCCTGGGAACTCTTCAAGGCCCTGGGTGAACCCAACCGCTATCAACTCTTCTGCAAACTGTGCGGATGCGACTGCCCCTGTACCGTCTCCGAGGTGGCCGAGTGGGCACCCCAAGACATCTCGGTGATTTCTCGGCACCTCAAGCAACTCAAGGATGCCGGTGTTGTGGACTCGTCTAAGCAAGGACGCGAGAACTACTACCGGGTCAACGCTTCTCAGCTGGCACAGACTCTGCGAGCCCTGGCCGACGCCCTGGAGAACTGTGAGTGCTGTCAATCAGAGAAAGGAGGTGGCTGTTGTGAGTGAAGTTTCTAAAAACTTTACCTGTTGCTCGTGCTGCGATTGCAGTACTTGTGACTGCGGATGCGACTGTAAGAAATAACCGCTAGGAGGTGGGTGCACACACCTCCCTATTAGGTTTCGATAAAATCAACAGCCTCTTGAGAAGCGCTATGAGGTCACCCGGTTATCGATGAGCTCACACGGCTTCACTACCGAAATGTCGCCCCCGTTGTTGCCGTAGGCCTCGCACTCTCGCACCACCGATGCGGGTCCGGCCAGGATGCCGCCTCCGGGTTGGACTCGGCCGTTGTTGTGGACCTCACATCGAAAAGCCGTGCCTGGTCCGTCCAATCTGAGGCCCAGTCCGTCGCAATCCAGCACCAGCAGTTTCTCCAAATAAACAGGATGCTCGCGACTGCCGTAGGCGTAGACACCTTCCTCACAGTTGCGAACCGTGGTCCGAAACACTTCGCTGCCGGCGCCCACTTCCACGCCCAGCAGGGCCCCCGACACTTCACAATCTGAAATACTGCAATGAAGACCACCCCTGATCCCTTGAGTGGAGGCAACGACCCGGCATCTCTCCGCGACCAGATAATCGCCTCCCAGATAAAGCACACCCTCCACAATCAGGTCCCTCAAACGGCAATTATCCGGACGGATATGCGGAGCTGATATCAGAGCGATCGAGTCTCCCTTCAGGGTACCGTTTTCGAGACTAAAATGAGTGGCCTCGAGGAGTATGGCGATGCCGTTTCTGTTCTCCAGTGTGTGGCCCCCGAGGTCGAGACAGACTCTTTCCGCCCCGACCTTGATCGCGTATTCACCGCCCTCCAGCAAGAGCGACTCGGCAAGATGATAGTCTCCCGGCGATTCGAGGGTACAGGGAACTTCTGAAATACAGGTGCTCAAGGAGAGCCCTATTACGAACGAGTTCCAAGCTTCCCTCTGTGAGGTGTTCACATCGGCTTGGATATTCCCACATACAGCACACCTATCTCGCCTAAGATTCCTTATAGGCAACCTCGAGAAAGGGCCGAAGCCAATGAAATTGTGGATTATCGGGAGCATATCGTTAGTCGCGGCATTTCTACTTTCGTGGAGAAGGCGGATGAGCCAAACCCGAGAGCCACCGAACGACGATGAGCGCTCTCTGCAAGCGGGTCTTTCCTGGAATGAACACGACTTACAGGAGCTTCCTTTCACCATGGAGGGGCTGCGCCTAGGCATGACTCAAGAACAGGCTCGAGCTGTCATCCCAGATGTGCCCGCGAAGCGCACGGAGAGCTTCTGGACTTGGGGTCCCCATCAGATGAAAGCGGCTCTTTTCGAAGACGGGCGGATTCGAGAGCTCAGAGGAGTGCAATTAGAACGTTGCAGCGAGGTGGTCGTCCGACAGGGAGACCCGGTGGAGGCTCTCACCGCGCTCAACCTCCCTAGCCAGACCCTCGAGTCCCAAACAGGTACGGAGTATCAGCAGATCCTCAAAATTCCCCCATTTGAAATTGCGGGATCAGTTATGAACGAAAACGCAGCTCTCTCTCTTGAACATAAGATTATTGTCGGTACGGATGACGTGGTCGGCAAGATCTTTCAAGTGAGCCTCAGATTTGAGACCTCCACAACCTCGGCTTCTCACATCTGAACGGCGCGCAAGGCGGGGAAGGCCTCGGGTATCTCACCACAATCGAACTGCTGTCTGAGGTCGATTTCTATACCCCGGGAGATAGTCGAGATCGGGACGTCGTTAACCGTTCCTTCGAACGGATTCTCTCCGGTGGTCCCTATTCTGTGCATCGTATTGAACACCCAGGCTACAAGCGCCGTCATCGGCACCGAAAGCCAGGCGAAGTGCGCAGCGACAAGTGGAAACGATTCCGACATCTCTGCCCCGAGTTTGGCGAACTCGGGCACCAAAGCAAACGGCAACATGAGGACGAAAACCCTCACGAAATCGACGCCGAGGGTGGCGAACTGCCGGGGGTACGGAAAGTTCTTGATACGTTCCGACTTACCTTGAAGCTCAAACAGCTCCTTGAGCACCCCTTCCATCTCCAAGAAAGAGAACTCCCAGATCGCCTTCCTCTCTTTGAGTCTTCGCAAATGGCTCGACTGCAGGAAGAGAATAGCCGTAGGCTGGTTGGCCTTGGACAGAACTCTTTCCAACTCATCTCCCGAAAGCAGAGGTGCCAGCTCCTTCCGCAAGTCCAGATGCCGCTCGGGGGTACAGATCGACTCCTGCCACTCTCTATTGGTGACATGGTTGTGGCTCGTCTCCCAGGGCCTCGGTTGTCGCATAGCGTGACGGAGAGCCGTCAGCCAGGCGAAGTGACGCTCCAGAAGCAACCTTCGATGCTCGGCCATCTCCTCGTCTGTAAGCGGCTCATCGGTGTACTCGTTGGTGATCATATCTTGAATCACGATCCCCAAGGTGCGAGAAGCGTTCACGATCCCGCCCCAAATCTGGCGAGCTTCCCAAATCCGGCCGTACGCGGCGTTGTTTTGGAAACCGATCATGAAAGCGACCGCCGTACCGACTAGCGCCACGGGTGTCCACGGGATCTTCAGCCACTCCAGTCCCAACACGTGATAGAGCAGGACCGCTACGGTCCCGAGGACGAGGAATCCGAGAATCTCCCAGCGGGTCCAGACCACGACGTCCTTGATGGAGTACTTTGGCTTCGTATACACGCCGCACGCTTCGTCAAATCAAACAGGCACGCCTTTAGGCTCCGGTCCCCAGCCTAAAAAGTCCAACCGGCAACCCCGCCGGCTCCTAGCGCGTAGCGAACACCTTGACCGAAGCAGCGTAGGCATTGACATCGTACTTCCTCAAAATGTCACCTAGCTCTCGGTGCATGGGTTTGGCGCTCTCCGGCCCACAACAGGAGCTAGGCGTACAGCAACCGGCCGCCTCCTCGACCGCCGCATAAGCCATAAGGTCGGCTTGACTATCAACTACGGCAACTTCGGAGAATCCGGCCTCCTTCAACCCTTCTTCATAGTCCGAAATAGAGATGGCCCCCGCGATGCAGCCCACCAGGGCGGCCACGTTGTCCGCAAGTTCGGAAGGAAGCTCCTTTTTTAGCGCAATGTCGGACACGGCCACGCGACCACCCGGCTTCAGTATCCGGTACATCTCTTTGAAGACGGCGACCTTATCCGGTGCTAGATTGATAACACAATTGGAAATGATCAGATTGGCGCAACCGTCCGGTAGCGGAATCTGATCTATCCGGCCCTCCAAAAACTCGACGTTCTCATAACCCTCTTGCTCGGCGTTCTTGCGTGCTAAAGCCAACATGTCAGGAGTCATATCGATCCCGAACACCTTGCCCGTGGGGCCGACACGCTGAGCGGCCAGAAAGACGTCCAAGCCACCGCCGGAACCGAGATCGACCACCACCTCACCCTCACCGATATTGGCCGTAGCTAGAGGGTTTCCACAAGACAGCCCCATGTTGGCCTCGGCCGGTATCGAAGCCAATTCTTCCGCCGTGTATCCAAAAGCCTCAGCTACTGCCTTCACTCCGGAATCCTTAGTGGAGAGACCGCTTCGAGCGGTTTCTCCATACTTCTGCTGAATGATATCTTGCAATTTTTTCTTCCTTTCATTTACACGCCGGCATAGCAGTCAATCGCTTTTCTACGATGCCGAAGCCATCCGCCCTATCGGTTTACAGACTGCAAACCAGGGCTCGCAGTCTTCTTAATGTGCGCGGATTGAGACAGTAACAAACCCTGGGACCGTCTATCTCCCCGCGAATAATACCGGCCTCCTTGAGAACCTTCAAGTGTTGGGACACGGTTGATTGAGAGAGGGGCAATTCATCCACTATGTCCCCGCAAACGCAAGTAGTTCGCCGGGCCAGGAGACGTACTATCTGAACCCTCGCGGAGTGGCCCAAGGCTTTCGCAAGAATGGCTAGTTCGAGGTCTGCCTCCGGACCCTCGACGGGGCGCATGTCAGGCTCCAAAGAGTCCGGTTTGGGAATACAATCTCGATTCATCGTTTTTTAACGATAATGCTGACCCCAGGCAAAGTCAACCCCAGTATGAGAAACAAGCTTGAACGATCACTCAGAGTCTCGAAATTCCGGCGAGGCGAAAGGAGGTCAAAAATCATCCGAACGGATGAGGCCTCAGTCAGGGAAACCACCAGGATCATCTCGTAAGAAACTGCTTACCTTTTTTGTGGAGTTTTTATGACAAGACCTTTGGGCAGAGCCCTACTTTTTCTTATAACGGTTCTATTTGCTATTGGAATATCCGGGTGTAGCGATAGTGACGACGGCTTCGTTTATACCGATTCGCAGGGCAACACTCGCCAGGTTATTTCCAATAATTTCGTTCTTCAGGACAACGTCCGCTTGCTCTCCCCCGAGTCCGGTGTCGGAGTGGCGGAGATCGGAGCAAATTCCCTAACTCTCACCGGACAGGTTCCGCCCTTGCAACCCGGTGACGTGATCATCCGAGGTGAAGGCGAAAGTCAATTCACCCGGCGCGTGGCCAGTCTCTCTCAAAGCGGTGGACAGGTGACGATCATCACCGAGCGGGTCGGGCTCAACGACATCTTCAAGGAAGCCGATATTCAAGAGACCATCTTTATGGGTCCTGAATTCCTTGAATCTCTGGAACCGGGCATCCCCGGCGTGACCTTCGGAGAGCCTGTGCAGGTGTTGGCTCAGGGGACCGAACTTCAGGCCTTTCGACTTCCTATCAACTTCAACGAGGCCGTCATCGCCGATAACGGTCGCGGCTCACTGGTTATCAACGGTGACGCCGGAATCCGGGTGGGTCTCCGCACCGATCTCCAGGTGGGCCTCAGAAACCTGATTATTCCGGAACTCAGACGGTTCGAACTCACACCGCTTGCGACTATCGACGGCCAGCTTACCGTCACGGGTACGGGAAGTGGAGACTTCCGCAAGGAGATACCGCTCTCCTTACCGCTCAGCTATCCGCTGGTCGGCTTCGGCAATCTTGGGCTCAAGTTGGAGGGACAGTTCGTCGCGGTGGTCGACGGATACGTTCAATCTCAAGGAACTCTTGAGATTAAAAGAACCAGCGTCACGTTCGAAGGCGGGGTTCGCTACGACAATGGGAGTTGGCAAGCCGTTAGGAACGTCACCCCTGACATACCGCAGCCAAATCCCCCGGCTTTGCAGGCGGAAGCCAAAATCAACCTCTCTCTGATGCAGCCGAAGGTCTCCCTGAATCTTTGCGACATGGGGAATGTCTTCATCAGCGCTCAGGTGCTGAAGTTGGAAACAGAAGCCAGACTGCGAAGCAACCCCCCTGAATACGACGTCAGGGTTTATCGCACAACCGGTGTGGAGTTGGGCGCTCATATGTCAATTGGGATCGCACCGGTCGTGGTCAGATACGACGGTGTCTTTCCCCTTGTTAGTGGAGAGAGAACAGAGCTCGTCAAGCTCGGTGTACCGATTCCCTCGGCAGCGCCCAACGAGCTTTTTGTTACCGTTCAGGCGGCCGGTGGGACCGACGGCCCGCTCAAGATAGGAGAAGAGAAGGTCTTGTTCAGCTTGACCTGGACGCAGTTGCAGATCGGCCCCGCGCTTGTTCCTATTCCTCTCCCCGTCGCCAGTCAGTGGTCCAGTTCGAATACGAACGCAGTTCGACTGACGCAGTACGGCTTTGTCGCTCTGGCTCGAGCGGTTGGGCAAGGAAGTTCCGACATCAAAGCCAGAAGCCCGGGTGGACGAGAGGGCTTCTACAGGCAGGCGGTGGACACGTCGTCTCTCACGGCAGTCGAGATCGTGCCAGGCCTGAGCCTTGGGCTGGGCGGAGTGCAGGGGAGAGCAATCGAGGCGCAGGCCGTGCCCAACACATCGATCCCGGAGTTCGGCTCGAAGAGCTTTCGCATCATCGGCACCTACGCCAACGGCCAGAAAGCCGATCTGACCTACTCTTCAAGTTTCTCCAGTTCCGATGGCACCGCCCGCTCTTTCCGAGACGGTCAGGTGGACGGTCTCATCCAAGGCCAGACCACACTTCGCGCCTCCGGCTTGCCGGGCGGACGGACCGCCAGCCTCCCGGTGACGGTGGCACCCCTCCCGATCCAATCCATGCATATCACCCCCCTGTCGCCTTCCAAACTCGAAGTCACCTCCGGCCAACAGTTTCAGCTCCGAGCCTCGGCTCGCTTCGCCGACGGGTCTGTCCGTGAAATGACCAGGTTCGTCACCTGGGCTTCCACCGACCCGAACATCGCCGGCGTAGACGAACTGGGACTCGTGACCCCCAGAAACGGAGGAGAGGTGCGTATCAGCGCCACTGAACCCGACGGCAACGTCGTTGCTATCAAAAAAGTGGTCGTCAACAAAGCACCGGTATCCAGACTCCGCTTGAGGCCTGACCAGTCCGGCCCGTTTCTGTCCGGTCAAACCCAGCAGTTCAAGGCCACCGCGGTGTTTGCCGACGGAAGTTCGACCTCCGCTACCGGGGACGTTCTTTGGAGTTGCACCGACACCAACGTCGCTACCATCGACCGCAACGGTGTCCTCAAAGCCGTGGGAGCCGGCAAGGCAAGGGTGAAAGCCTCCATGGCCGGAGTCAATGCCACCACTGAGGAGTTTGAAGTCATCGGACCGATCGGATTTATCTACACCGATCAACCGGAAGACATAGGAGTGGGCGAAGAGTTCTCGGTGGAACTGGAAGTGCGGGACAGCCGAAATCAACTCTGGACCGCGCCGCTTTCCGTGACTCTGGAGCTTTCCGAAGGTCCCACCAACGCTGTCTTGAGTGGCAGCCTAACCGCTACCACCTCAAACGGAAGAGCAGTCTTCAGCGGACTCACCGTCGACCAGGCGGGCCCGGGTTACCAACTGCAAGCCTTCGCCAGTGGTCTGTCCATCGCGCTCAGCGATGAGTTTGAAGCCCTTCCCAACGGGGGCACGGGAGCCGCCGGCTTTCTCTTCGTCAACAACCGTACCTCGCCGGGCGGATTGGACGCCGTCAACGTCCTGAAGGTTCTCCCTGACGGTACTTTCGAGCAGGCTCCGAACTCTCCGTACGACAGTGGAGAGAAGGCTGAATCCCTAACCCGCATCGGTAACACCGTGGTGGTGGCGAACGCCGGCACGGGAACTTTGAGGAACAGCCTAACCTCCTTCAACTTCGACCCATCGACAGGAACACTGACTCAGGCCGATCAGACCGACGCAGACGTCCTGGGGACTAGCTCTCCGGGCATTCTGAGATTGGACTCCGGAGGAGGCGACCTGGTCGTCTCACTGGCCACTTTCGACAATCTGTTGAAAGTCTTCCGAGTGGGCAATGATGGAAGTCTCTCCCAGACCGATAGTGAAAGCCTGGTCGGCAGCAACTTCACCGAACTCACCTACTACGACGCACCGGGGTTCACCACCGACTACGTCTATGTGTCGGAATCGGGAGCAAATCGGATTCGAATCTTCGCTCTCGATACCGTCAACGGTACGGTGGATGAACTCGCAACCGGTTCGCCGGTGGCCAACGCCTTCGAATCCCCGGGCGCCATGGAAACCCTGGGCGACAGACTCTTCGTACTCAACCCCCAGGCCAACCCGGGAGTGGACGAAGACGACAACATGAACGCCTACAATATCAATCCCGCCACGGGCCGACTCTCTTCGACCGGTTTCATCTGGGGGGTCGGTGACGGTCCGGTCGGGATCCACGCCGTCGGTACGTTCCTTTACGTAGGCAATCAGATCAGTGCCGATATCACGGCTTACCGGGTCAGTCAGGCGAGCGATTTCCTGACGGCGCTAAACGGCGGTGTGCCCTACCCGGCCGGGGAAATCAACCCTCACTCCTTCGCCGACATCGTGCTTTCGGCAAACCTGGAAGCACTCTACGTTGCGACCTCCAACCGTATCGCGGGGTTCTTCAGGGACACCACCAACGGGACGTTGACGACCATCTCCGGTTCGCCGTTCAGCGGCTTCAATTCTCCGGGCGATCTGCGCCGATAGTCCCTACTCTAGGAATCCGAGAGCCCGGCTTCTGACCAGAAGCCGGGCTCGATCGGAGACCCTCAACTTTCGATAGAGTGCGTGGAGATGCGTCTTGGCGGTATTACGGGAGACGATCATCTCAGTGGCAAGCTGGTCCAAGTCCGCTCCAAGGCTCACAAGCCGCAGCACTTGAAGCTCCCTGGGTGTGAGTCTGGGAATGTCGAGGAAATCGGCCGGGTTTTCAAAGTGCTCGCGGACTTGCTCGCAGTAAGACTTCTCTCCCTGCACCAAGACGGCTAGGACGTTCAGCAGTTCCTCCGGATCGCAGTGTTTGGAGAGATACCCCTCGACTTTCCCTTCCACCGCCCAGTCGAGCCAGGGCTGTTCCGTCTGAGAAGACAACACGAGAACCGGGATTCGAGGGTTATGGGCCTTCCAACTCTTGAGGAACATCAACCCGGCCTTTCCCTGTCCGACCAGCTCCACGATAAGCACCTCGGGAGCGGTCTGGGCGGCGAAAGCAAGCACATCCGGCCCCGGCTCGAAATCGCCCAGGACCTCAAGCTGAAAATGCTCCAATAGAAGCCGCAAAGCCTTGCGCACAAGGCCGAAGCTGTCCACAATCACGACTCTCAAGACAAGCCCTTAAAGTGGCAGACACCCCGGCTGCCGAATTCGAGTCCATCTTAATCTCGTTGGAGACTCCAACCATAGCTCCCAGGGTATAAGCCGCAGGGGCAAAGTTTACAGCGACCAGGCTACACGGCAATCTATACCCCTGAAAGCTCCACACATTCCCCGTCCTCCGGGATCAAGACTTTCTCCGTCCATCCTTTTTGGTCGAGTAGATCCCCCAGCTGTCCCCTCGTCACGGGACAATGATTCAGCGCCTCCATGTGGTTCGCTACGACCGTTCCCGGCGCCAACTCCACAAACTCCAACAGGTCTTGTTCGTTCATCAAAAGCGGCTGCCCAACGTCCAAGCGAGCTCTCCCCGCGGCCACGACCGCCACATCGGGACGCTCTTCAACAAGGACCCGCCGGACATCCTCGGTCAGCACCGTATCGCCGCTGATGTAGAGTGACGGTTCCCCGGGAAACCTGATCAAAAAGCCGACCCCGTTGGCCATGATTCGATGGATCCAACCGTAGCCGTGAACGGCGTCCACGGCCGTGACCGTACCTTCGAAGAACGGCATTTCGACCTGCGGAGGGAAGGCCCACTCAACTGTGAGTCCATAGCGTCTTAAATAGGCTGTGTCTCGCTCCGCGCACCCCACCGGAACGCCCTTGCCGCGAAGAAACTTCTCACCGGCGGGGTCGAGGTGATCCATATGCTGTAGCAACCGAATGTTAAGTGCACGACTGTGGGTCACTAAACAGGCATCCACCCTCTCCAAGAGAGCTTCAGCTCCCGGGGGCAGGTCCACCAGCGGGTTCCACCTGGGCTGATATCTGACGAGCGCAAAAGGCGGAATCGTTCCCCTGCCTCCCAACATCGGGTCGATCAGAATCGTATGCCCTGCGACTTCCACCACCATGGTGGCGTTTCTCAGCTGATGAATCTTCATGTCAGACTTCCTGTCTCATACTCACACCTCGTCAAAAGGTACCAAAAATCACATACTTTACAAACACTTTACGCCTAAAGCTTCTTTAACGCTGTGATGACGCCCCGTTGACACTTCGCGCTCATTCTGACTCCAGAACAGAAATTGCAGGAGAGCCCCAGGATGAAAATTCAATCAACCCAAAACAGACCAGTAAAACAGCACCCCCAGCGAAAAGCTTACAAGGAAAGCCGTGAGAGATTTGAGCAGCTAGCACCGACAGCCGAAGAAAGATACGTGCGCGGCACCAACTTGGCCGGCGTTGTCGCCATTCCGCCGGCTCTGGCCGTTGCCGTCGGAGGCGCGGAACTTCTGCTTCGAGTTTCGAAACTGTCGCTCAGTTCACTCCCTCCGGCTTTGGAGTTTGCCGTTGGGTTTGGAGCGATCGCCGGGATCATGGGGGGCACGGGCTTGGGCATGATGGCAACCCTTAAAACTATCCACAAAATGCTAGCGAAAAGTCCGGAATTTGAGGCCTTCAGGACGCACCATGGGCAAGTCAGAGACTCCTACAGAGAAGAACTTCTTACCGAGGCAAACGATGAGGGAGTGAAGAATATCTTCACCCCGCGTTGGAGCATCGCCAACCTTCAAAACGAAGACGATTATTCCGTGGGGGGACCGGTCAGAAAGGAGGCGCTCCTGAACACCATGGTAGATGACCTCGAGTGGCTTCTCGACATGCGCCAAAACAAAGACTGGAGAGGCGACATCGCTCGAGAGCAAGACGACCCTCTGGTAGCGAGGCGGCTGATCGAAGAAGAGGCCGCTAGTCCGGGAAGGCCCTGAGGGTCAATAATGACGCAAAGTCGCGGTACCTGAAAGAAGCTTCAGTACATACATACCTTCAGCAATCTAAAAAGATAGAACTATTGTCTAAAAATTTTGAGTGAACATTTCCAGCACCCTTCGACTCTGTCTATTGGAGGTGCCGAAAATGCTAGAACTCAAATCGATCAGAAAACTCCTGGGGAAAGAAAAAACTCAGGACCGACCACCCTTCTTCTCCTTCCTCGCCCGACACGGGGTGAGCGAGGAAGAACTCTCTCGACATTTCGAGGCCGGAAACCAGAGGCCGTTTACTCTAGAGCCCTTCTATCTGGGCACGCTGGGGCGACAGGCCTGGTTCGAGGGATTGAAGGAGCAGTATAAGGTCGATGTCTTCGACCTGGAGGGGGCGGATATATCGCCTCAAGTGGCCTCAATCGTGAATCGCGAACTCAGTGTGGCTCACCGCCTGACCTGCGTGGCCGCCACCGAGAAAGGCCTGACTCTGGGGATGCTCGACCCGAGCGACGAGGCGGCCGTGGCCGCGGTGGAAGAGAAGACCGACTTCAAGGTCGCAGGAAGAGTGGCTGTGCTGGGGAGCGACCTGACTCGCTTTATCGAGATGCTGTTCGGCTCGGCCCGGCTTCTCAAAGTGAGCCCTCGGGCCATCATCGATGAAATCATCGCTCGAGCTGTAGACCAGGGAGCCAGCGACGTGCACCTGGAGCCACTCGAAGACGAACTCCTTGTTCGCTTTCGAAAAGACGGTCTTTTGATCAACTCCATCGACGCTTCGGAGTTCGCTCCCAAGAAGATACTGCTCCAGCATCTGAAAGCCGCACTCCCCGTGGTGGTGAAAAACAAATCGGGCGCGGCCGGAAAAACCATGAATATCGCGGAGACCCAGAAAGCCCAGGACGGGCGTATCTATCTGCCTTCCTGCGGTATCGACATGCGAGTTTCCGTGTTGCCGACGTCCCACGGCGAGAGCATTGTGATCCGAATTCATCGACCAGGCGAGGAGCAAGGTCTGGCCGACCTCGGCTTCTGTCCTCAAGTTTTGGGCCGATTCGAAAAGCTCATTAGCGCTCCCCACGGGTTCTTTCTCGTCTCGGGTCCCACCGGGAGCGGAAAGACGACCACCCTGTACACGGTCTTGCGTCGGCTGAACTCTCCTGAGAAGAAGCTGCTGACGATCGAAGACCCGGTAGAATACAACGTGCCGGGCGTAGTTCAAGTCCAGACCTGCGAGGCCAAGGGCGTGACCTTCGTTTCCACCCTGCGTCACTTCTTGCGGCACGACCCGGACATCATCATGGTCGGTGAGATCAGAGACCGAGAAACCGGGGTCATGGCTGTGGAGGCCTCGCTGACAGGCCACCTCGTGCTCTCGACCGTCCACGCCAACGACGCTGTCAGGACCATCACCCGCATCCGCGACCTCGGAGTGAACTCCAAGCTTCTGACCTCCACCTGCTTGGGCACCATGGCCCAACGCCTGGTCCGGATCAACTGCCCTCACTGCAGCGAACCCGTCCCGGTCGAGGACGACCTGAAGAGACTGGCCGAGTCGTACGGTATCGAGATGAAAGACGATATGGTGCGGGCGGGTCGGGGCTGTGTGCAGTGCAACGGCATCGGCTTCAAAGGTCGGACCGCCATCCACGAATTGATGGTGATGAGTCCCGAACTGAGGAGTCTGATCGAGGCCGGCGCCCCCGACTCCGATCTGGAGCGAGTGGCCCGAGAGCAAGGGATGAGGCTGCTGGTGGAAGAGGCGCTCGATCGGGTGGCTCGTGGAACCACCACGATGGAAGAAGTGCGCCGGGTGACGGTCGTATGAAAAGATTTTTCTGTCTGTTCATACTGCTGACAAAGGTCGGATTGGCGGACTCACTCAACCTCGAGTTCGCCCAGGAGGGGGAGCCGGAAATCCCCCGGGCGATGATCGTGATTCACAACGTCTTCGAATCGCGCGAGGACATGTCCGCGCTCCTTCAGCGTTGGGGGTCGCGGTCGTGGTCACGGGACCAATACTGCTCATTCTACACCTTTGAATATAGCGGAAGTGGCCTCTACGACCTGGATACCCCCGAGTCTCTGGCCAAAGACCTCTATTCGCGTATTCGAAGTGGAAACTTCGAGAAGGGGGAACCGGACCGTACCAATCCGCTCCGCCGAACCAGCCCTTTCGATGAGCGCCAACCTCAGCCCACCACTAGAGGGGAGACGGAGCTCATCCTGGTGGGCTGCGGATACGGCGGCCTGGTGGCGCGGGAAACAGCGCGACTGGCGCGACTCGACGACAGAAAAGTGGTCCGGGTTGTCTATCTAGGCGCTCCATTGGACGGGCTAACCACCGTGGAGTTTATTCTCGGGTTGACCTCGACCGAACGTGCGCAGCACCTCGGTCTTTCCCGAGCCCTTTCTCTTGCCGACCTGCCTCGCCTAAGCCCGGCCTGGTGGCATCTGACCGAGCTTTCCGACCGCTACGCGGGCTGGAACAGCTACTTCGCCAAGGTCCACGACCAGGCGTTGGGAGTGGTCGCCTACGGTACCGCCACGCTCAGTCCTCATCCCACCGACAACGTCCTTTACGGAAGAAGACGAAAGCTGCTGCGAAGCGAGAAAGGCTCCGATGGGTTGGTGCCCCAGTCCTCGGCTTGGGGCAAAAACAACGGCCCGATTCCCTGGGTGAAGGAAGACTTTCTGCAAGGCGCCGATCACGCGAGTATGACCGAATTGGGCGTGGAGTTTCTGGTCGAAAACGCGGTCGACACGGCCTTCACCCACAGCTATCTGGTGCGTCGCCAGGTCATCGAGGAGACCATCAAAGGGGACGGCGAGATCCCGCCCATCGGGGTGTATTGGGACGAGCGGGTTCCGGCCTGGCAGAACGCCTACGCCAGCCGCAAAGGTTTGTACGAAATGCTCTGGCTGGTGTCGCCGTGAGACGAGGTCGTCTTCGGGGATACGCTTTGGGTGTCGTTCTCAGCTTGTTGCCGGTCCTTACCTTGATGGCCTGGACCTTTCTGGAGTTCGGGACGGTGAGTCGAGCTAAAGCATTGGCCGCAGAGGCCGACATACGGGGGCTTCAAGCAGCGGAAGCCGGTGTACGACTCTACATGGCCACTGGTGAGGCCGGAAACTTCGAGCTCAACGACTGTGAGGTCCAGGTGAGTCTGCAGAACACGACCTTGATCTCGCGAGCCACCACGAAAAGAAGCGGCCACATCTTTGAGATCGTTCTGGAGACCGAGAAGGGCTTCGTGACACGGAGGAGGACCAATGAGAAAAACTAGAGCGGGTGCGAGTCTACTGGAGATCATCATCGCTATGCAGATCACCGCACTATTGCTAGCCTTGCTGTGCCGAGTTCTTCCACTAGCCCGCCGTCAGGTTCGCGATACTAACCTGAAAATGGAGAGATCGATCCTGGCTCAGAACCTGATGGAGGAGCACCTCGTCGTCTCGCCTGAGAAATGGCCGGGCGAAACGTTTCGAAAGGACGGATATGAGGTGTCTGTCTCGTCCATCCCCTGGCCCGAGGACTCCAGACTTCATCTGGTGACCGTCCGACTTACGGCAGGCACGGACGAACAGTACCGGCTGGAAACTCTGGTGGAGGCACCATGAGAGGCTCAACTTTAGCCGAACTTGTGGTGGGGTGCGCCCTGTTCTCCGTCTTCATGCTGGTGAGTCTCGGCATGTTCACCGGTATGACCAGAGTGGTGCAAACGGAGCAACAACCCGCGGACAAACTGCTGCAAGCCAGGACCACCCTCCTCCACGTGACTCAACGAATTCGAAACTGCGAACACCTGATCGAACCACGTTTTCGCAGCTTCCTCACCGAGGACACCGATCGTCTCCTTCTGCGCGACGGGGTCTTGCAAAGGACAGTACTCCTGGAAATCGAGAACGGTGTCTTTAAAGAGACCTTCTTCCCTCTGGACTACGACCCGAGCCGCGAAAACGAACCGACAGATGAAAACTGGCTGGGCGAAGTACAGAGCTTCTCCGTCACCTCAGGTGGTTGGGAATACCCCACCCGAGTCACCATCCGACTGACCACGGCCGACGGTCTCGAACTCCAAGCCGTGACCAACTTCAGGGAGGCGTTGTGAAGAATCAAAACAGCCTGGTCCAATGGTTTCGCCAGATGGCGGTGCTTCTTCAGTGCGGCATTCCCGCCACCCGAGCCCTGCAGATCTGCCGGGCCCAGACCTCCGACGCCGCACTACGTCGAGCGAGCGACGCCATGCTAGAAGAGCTGAGAGTAGGCCAAAGGTTCTCTTCGGCCATGGAAACCGCCGGCTCTCCTTTTCATCTGCTTCACTGGGGGAGCGTCCGAGTGGGCGAGATGCAGGGCGATCTGGGGCTGGTGTTCGAGCAGTTGGCCGACCACTCCGAGGAGACGGATAGAATTAAAAGACAGCTTAAGGCGGCGCTTGCCTACCCCTTGCTGGTGCTTTCAATCTCAATATTGGGTCTCTATCTGCTGGTTCGCTTCCTGGCACCTGTCCTGGCCGACGTCGGCCAACAGCTCGGCCAGGAGCCCAACCCTCTCTCCAAGGCTCTTCTCTGCTTGGGGAAGTTCTTCGAGCACGAGCTGCTCTCGCTGTCGGTGTTGGCCCTGGGAGCCTTCCTCTTCCATCGCCTCCTGAACACACTTTGGAAAACCCGTCGAAAGAGCTGTGAAACTCTGCTCTTTCGTATCCCCCTTGTGGGCAAAATGCTGAAATACTCGGCAATGATTCGACTTTGTCAGACCCTGGAGACAACCACCTGCGGCGGCTTGCCTTTGACCGAAGGGTTCATCCTCACGGCCGGGACTTGCGGAAGCGTTTTCTACGCAGAGGAGGTTCTCCATCCGGCGGTAGACCGGGTCAAAATGGGGGAAAGCGTGGGAGCAGCGCTACGGGACGCCCCGGGTCTACCGAACAGCTTCCACGGCCTCTTGCTAGCCGGGGAAGAGAGCGGACACCTGGACCAGAGCTTCGCTTATTTGGCCAAGCTCTACGAGATGGAGCTGATGAACACCATCGACTCCTTTCTTGCCGCCCTGGAGCCCCTGGCCATCTCCACCGTGGGAGTGGTCGTTCTGGGCGTGCTGTTGAGCGTGTTTGTTCCGCTCTCTAGGATGCTCTCGGCGGTCTGAATGACTTTGTCACTGATGCACGAAACGAGGGCTATGAGTCGAGGACTGGCCGAGCCCGTGGACAAGGCCGAGGAGCTAAGGCGCCTGGTCCTGAGGCTCCAAGACGGAGACCGCACGGCCTTCGAGCATCTGGTGGCCAAAACCCAGAACAGCGCCTATCGACTGGGCTACTCGGTATCCCAGGATCATCATCTCTGCCAGGATGCCGTCCAGGACGCCTACGTGTCGGTCCTTCGCAACATCCGTCAACTCAAAGACCCGCGAGCCTTCACCACCTGGTTTACCAGGATTGTTATCAACCGCTGCAAGCGATTACTAAAGCAGAAGCGACCCCAGTCGCTCACCGAAGTCACAGAGAAAGAGGGCCCTTCCACCGACGGCTTGGAGGAGAAAGCCACCAGGCGAATCCAGCTCAGCAAAGCTCTGCTTCGACTCACCGACACCGACCGGACGATTTTGAGCCTGAGGGAAGTACAAGGGTTCAGTTATGAAGAGATTTCCGAGATCTTGGATATACCGATGGGCACGGTGAAATCCAGGGTATCCAACGCCCGAAGGAGGTTGATCCAGGCTTATGACGTGTAACGACTGCTTTGAAGCGTTGTCCTGTGTGCTGGACGGCGAACTCGAACCCGAACTGCAAGACGCTATGAACGACCACCTGGAGTCGTGCGCCGACTGCCGCCATCTGCAAACCCGCATGCTGGCTCTCTCGGCCGAGATGAAGGGCCAATTCTTTCCGGTGGTACCCGAAAGCGAAGTTCGCAAGATCGTCCAGACCGCTCTCACCGAATCGGCCACCGTCTCCTGGGATTGGCTGCGAAGGCTGCTGAGGTTTCCGTACGAGAACTGGCTGCCCCGTACGGCTCTGAGGCTGGTGAGCTACGGGACGATGCTATTACTGGTTCTGCAGACTCTGATTATTCGTTATGTCGCGCCGCTCTATAGCGGTCTGGAGGCTACTTCCGAGCAGGGGCTGGAAGGACTATCCAGTTGGCCGGCCTGGAGCCCGCCGCTGGAGATGGTGCAATGGTGGGCCCTGTTGGTATTTGTAGTGGGCGCCTGGACGGCCGGGGCTCCGGGTCTGGTGGTCGACCTGTGGGGCAACAGCCGGCTGATCAAAAAAGACGTCTTAACCCTGGGGACCGGCCTGCTACTAGTCGGACCCGCCATGTTCTTGCCGTTGCTAGCGGAACTTCAGGTCGGTCGCTATCTCTGCGCTTGCTGTCTGTGGGCTGGGATTTGCGCTCTCGTGACCTACGCTTTGCTTCTGTTCAAAACGCAACGATCGTTACCCAAGTTGGCAGTCGACTTCGCCATACTAGCCTTGTTCCTGGGAGTCTTGGAAGCCTCGGCCCGAAGAGCCCTCGAACTGGACGGTCCGGCTACCCTGGGAAACCTCATCGAGCTTTCGGCCGGCCATTTCAGCTTCGCCGGTATCGTCTCCGGACTAGCTCTCGCGGGAGGAGCCGTCATCCTTACCATACTCGGTTTGGCCAGCTTCGCGCGAAGCTATCGTAGCCGGGGAGGGGCCGCTGTCGGTGTTGTCGCTCTTGCGCTGGCCGCTATCTGCGCCGCCAAGACACCACTCTGGTCGGTAGAGCAGAACGTCCTCATCCAGAAAGACACGACCCAGGTCGCTTATGTTCTCGGCTCCGCGCGTTCCAACCCCTGGGTCCTCTCCAGAGAGAGCTACCCTGGTCTGGCCGCCGGCGACGACACGAGCACCCCTGAAGCAGCCCGAGTCTCTCTCCTTGCCGCTTACCTGAGGTGGGACGAAGCCGGTTTCCTCAGCCTCCTATCGAGTTGGGCGGACCGCGCACCGGGAGTCACCTGGGGTCTGGTCTCCTTCATCGACACACTCGGCGTTCGAAACGGCACGACTCTCACCGTACCGACCGAAGAGCGACGTAAGTTGGTCTCTCACCTCCTTCAAAAACTAAAATGGAGACGGCTGAACTACGTCGTTCTCTCCGAGCCTGGAGCGATCATCGACGGCACCTTGATCGGGTTGGACGGCTCTCCGGCCGCCAATGTGCCTCTCCGTTTGTTCAAGATAAGCGACGACGGCTCCATCGAAGATGTTCTGGTCCGGCTGAGCGAAGAACAACAGTGGGCTCGGGAACTCCTTACTCAGAATATTCCCAGCCCGGCCGAGACCTTTCCGCGACGGCTGTCCGTGGTCACGGACAGCTCCGGAAGCTTCCGTTTTTCCAGACTGCCGGCGGGTCGCTACTTCGTCGCTATTCTGATGGAACAAGAGCTGAATCTTACCCTGAACAGCTCCATTCCGGGGTCCATCGATCTGAAAGAAGGCAAGCGGACAGAGCTTGGACGGATAAGACTCAGCGTCGGTACGGAGGGCCGGGACATATCGCTAGCTCCTGATCGATGGCGATCGGAAGGCAAGGTTTCCTTCTCCACCAATTCCGAGATCGACTCGGCTAAGCTGGAACCGAGAGCCACCCTGACAGGCTTTGTCGACACCCAAACCTTCGCCGGAGGAAGAGCACGAGTGAAATTCGTTTCCCAGGGCGCGGGCACCGTGGAAGCTCGATTCTTCAGCAAAGAGGGTGACCTCAATGAGCGTTTTCAGACCGAGCTTTCCGAGACTGGTTTTGACGAACTCGAAGTCGACACGGGAGAGCAAGATGGCTATCTCCAGCTCGTCGTCTCGGCCAAGGATCGCCAACTGAACCTGAACTACGTGAAGATCGAGGTGCTCTCTCGTGGATAGACTCCAACCGGGCGACGTCCTGGAAGAGCGATACACCGTCGTTCGTCCCATCGCCGAAGGCGGGATGAGCGCCGTCTACGAAGTCAAAGATAGTCGCTTGCCAGGCCGGCTGGTGGCCAAGCAGATGCGTCCTTCCATGTTGGGACAGAGCATGGAGACCGCCCAGCTGGAGCAGCTTTTCCGGAGGGAGGCCGAAGTGCTCTCCAAGCTGTCCCACCCCTTCTTACCCAAAGTGACCGACTACTTCGAATCGGAGGGGCGCCGCTTTCTGGTGGAGGAATTGGTGGAGGGAAAGACTCTGGAGGCCTGGACTCAGAACCCGGAGAGTCTGCGGGAGTACAGGGTCGTCGGTTGGGCGCTTCAGATCTGCCAGGCTCTTCAGTATCTCCACGATCACGGTATCATCTATCGAGACCTCAAGCCTTCTAACGTGATGATCACTCCCACCGACGACATCCGTCTGATCGACTTCGGGTTGGTTCGCTTTTATACGTTGGGCAAGACCCAGGATACCATCATCATGGGTACCCCGGGCTACGCTGCTCCCGAGCAGTACGGCCAGGGTCAAACCGATCCGCGGTCGGACATCTTTTCGCTGGGCGCCTTGATGCACCACCTGCTGACCGGCATCGACCCCAGCATCCGCCCTTTCGTCTTCGGTTCGGTCCGGGAAGTGAACTCCGACGTCTCCGAGCATGTGGATTACGCTGTGCGGAAGGCCGTGCAGACCGATCCTCACTTGAGGTTCGAGTCCTGCGAAGCGATGGAACAGGCCCTGATGGGCCAGCGCCCGATCCCTCCCCAGGGTGAACGCTTCGCTTTCGGCATCGAGCCGGAACCGGTCCGACCCACGGCCACCGCCACCGCCACCTGTTTAGGAGCCGGCGGCCTCGCCTGGTTCGGTCTTTCGGCCGCCCCCGTGTCAGCCTTCGTGACCATGAGTCTCATCCCGGTCTGGCTTTTCTCGCTTTGGAGACGTTACAACGAACAAAAGCGCCTGGCGGAACTGGTCATCAAAGTCGAGTCGGACGGCGTGGTCCTGATCGAAGGAAGCACTCGCATCAGCTTTACCTGGTATCAGGTCAAGGAGGTACGGTTCGAGCATCGCCGGTTTGATCTCACCCCCTTGCTCTGCATCACCATAGGTTCAAGACACCTTCGGTTGCCGTTAGGGCCGTCCGAAACGCTATCCAATCTCTCGGAGATCTCCGGATTACAGGGAGCGGAAAGACTCAGCAGACTCCTGATCGACCGAGCCGGGCTGGAATTAACTCAACCGGGGGGTCGGGTCTACCGGTAGACTATGCCAGCACGATCGCGTCCAGGTGCTGCCTGAGACCAGCCAGTACTCCCAGAGAGCTGTCTTCCTTGGCCGGACGCAGAATGGAGTTTCGCAGCTTCGCAGCCGCACCGGTCAGACCGGCATCACCGCCGACCACAATGGAACGGCGTCCTTCATCCTTGCCGTCGGGGCCTGTCATCATAGCGATGTCGTTGCCACCATCACCAGCCACGATCGTATGCTCGGGCGTAACTTGCTCTTGCTGCTGAAGAAACGACACCGCATCTCCCTTATTTGCGTGGGGAGAAGCGACGTCGAACATCACATAAGGTTGGCCGTGAAAAAGGTAAAGAGGAGAGACCTGATGACCCACTCCTTCTTCTTCGAGCTTTTGGTCTAGAGCTTTGACTAGTCGCTGGAGCTGTTTTGGAGGGGTGAAGGTTTCTGCTTCAAAGAGATCCGGGATCCCGTTTTTGTTGGCATCCCGCTTCTCGCTCTTGGTAAGCTTGATACTTTCCTGGTCGACACAGATGGCGGCCGTAAACTCATTGGCATCGGCGCTGGGGTTATCTACCACCTCACCGACGGTCTTAATAGTAAGGTTACTGAACTGTTTTTGCTCCAACAGACCGTCGAGTTGCCTTGCTGCGGTGAGGGTGTTAAAACCGGTGGCTCGATTGGTTTCTACCCAATTTTTGTCGGCCTCTTGAGCGACGAACTCGCCGGACGGGGCCTTCTTTCCAGGCCCTCCCCGACTGATCTTCGCGCCATTGTACGTAACCGTCCAGTCGGGAGCGGGGAGGTTTTCCTTTGCGGTCCTTTGAGGCGGCCGAGCGGTGATAAAACCGAACTTGAGGTCCACACCCCTGGTGCGATACTCGTCTCGGATCTCCAGGATCTCTTTATCTAGCTTCGCGCGATTCTCCGGCTTTTTCGAAAGCCAGGTACCGTCGAGGTCGCTCAAGAAAAGTACTTTTTTCCGTGCCGATGAGTTGATGTTCAAAGTTGGGTCCTGCCTATCTCTCATTTCACCTTAGGAAAAGAGACTGAAAAGAACCTAAAACTGACCGAACTAAGGCGTGTCACTAGAGCCAAGCCTCCAGGTCGTCTATGTCCTCGCCGGAAGTGACCTCCCCGTCTACTCCGAAAATACGAACAGGTGTTACTCTCCCCTTAACTTTAGTGAGGCCGAGTTCTTGAAGAAAGAAACTGCTTCCCAAGGCCTCCCTTGTGGATTCGGTGATGATGATATTCGACTCATACTCTCGGGTGAGCTTCTCCACCCTGGCGGCCAGATTCGTATTATCCCCCATGGCGGCAAATTCAAATTTCCCCGTGAAACCGACGTCTCCAACCATGACCTCTCCAGTATTTATTCCGACCCCCATCCGTAGGCTCGGTCTACCTTGAGTTCGCCAGGTTGCGTTCAACTCTCCCAAGCGCACCTGCATAGCCAGGGCGGCTCGTACAGCGTTTAGGGGAGCGTCGTTGGGCGACTCTTCCGTGCCGAAGACAGCCATCATCGCATCTCCCAGAAATGTCAGGAGAACACCGCCATGATGCTCGATCACCTTACCCAGACCCGCATAAAATTCGTTCATCTGCAGGATTGTGTCTTCCAGAGGACGCCCTTCAGCGAAGGTCGAGTAGTCCCATACGTCGGAGAATAAAATCGTGGCCTCTTGAGTTATCAGCTCGCGTCTCTTTTTCTCCACGCTATTGACTCGAAACCGCAACAGTTGCTCACCCAGTTGCAGGAGAGCACCGTTTTCGAGCTCCGAAGGCTTGGTCACAATTTCACCATTAATGCGAGTGGGGCTATTTCGAGTATCGAGAAACAGAATGAAGCCGCCGTCCTCTTCCTTCTTTAGAGTCGCTTGCGCCCTGGAGACCGTGATGTCATCAAGGTCGACATCGTTGTGTCGCTTCTCTTGCCCTCTCCCAATGGTAAGTGGCTCCGAGCCTATTCCCCACATCCGACCTCGATGAGGGTCGCTGCAGCTCTCTAAGACGGCCAGCTTCTCGTCCAGGTTGCGGACCAGGATTTGAAACTTTGAGACGGCAAGCGTATCGCCGTTCTCTAGCGGTGCGAAAGACACAGCTTCTTCGTTAAGGGTGACCGGTGCACTGGACTCCGAGTTCGTGAAAAAGAGGCCTCCCTGACGAAAATGAAACGAACCATGCCAACTCCCGATGGCGGCATCTTCGAGCTTAATATCGACGTCTGGCACTTGCGGCCCACCGATTGTGACGTTCTCGTACCAAATCGGGAACCGGACCGATTCTTCTCCTTCGATCGAAATCAGCAGTTCAAACCCGGTTCGGGTAAATTCCCTTTCCGCTTGCTGAGGTTGAATATTAACCGTAGATTCGTTGGCCATCGTTCCGCCGTATTCTCATGACTGCCGGAACAGCCCTTTGGCCACTTAGTCAATTGTCGAGCCTATCGCCGGCAACAAGTCACTAGTTGACGCGCCACGCGGGTTGGTTAAGAATAGGACAATGACAGAATATCCGGCAGGGAGGGGTCGAGCGTGGCTCTTCGCGTTATCGATGCTCGTGTGTTCGCTTTTCTCTCCTGGTGCCGCCGATAGCTCCTGGACGACGGGGGAGAGATACGCTCTTATTGTTGGCATCGACGACTACCGAAACGAGCAAGTCGTGGATCTCCAGTACGCGGTCGCCGATGCGGAGCTTTTCCGCCAAGCCCTGCTGCAGACTGGAAGTTTCGAGGAGGAAAACATCTTCTTCCTATCCTCGGCAAACCCGGAGGAGTCGCAGCGCCCATCCCTCACCAATATCGTTTTTCGGCTCGAGTGGTTTAGAGACATCGTCAAGCCTGGTGATACCGTCCTTTTTTACTTCGCCGGCCACGGAGTCTCCCTGGATGAAGAAACTTTCCTGCTGACCGAAGAGGCTGACGAACGCAGCAAGGGAACGCTCATGATCTCCTCTTTAAAGGGAGGTATCTTGTACGAATTGCTAGACCAGGCCGGGGCTCAGAACACTCTCGTCTTATTGGATGCTTGCCGAAACGACCCCACAGCGGGCCGCGGCGATGCGCCAAACCCGCTCACGGACAGTTTAGCCCGAGGCTTGACCTTTGTCTCAAAGCGGCCGGAAATCGAGGGTTTGGAGAAGAACACGGCCACCATCTTTGCCTGCAGCGAGGGGGAGCGGTCTTGGGAATGGCCGGACAAAAAGCACGGATTCTTCACTTACTATATCGTTGAGGCTTTGGAGGGTGGCGCCTCCTCAACCACAGGGGAAACCACCCTGTCGACTCTCGCCTCCTACGTGCGCGAGAACGTGAGAGACAGCGCCAACCGATGGCTCAACAATAAGCAGACCCCCATGATGAGGTACGAGGGTCCCGATCCACAAGAATGGGTGCTGGCTCGCGGGGCGGAGCTTCCTCCCCTGGCCGACCGCGACCCCGAAGTGACCCGAAGATTGCAAGAACGAGCGGCCCTGGTAGCTCGAGCCGAGGCAGCCGAACAGGAAGCGAAAAGGGCGCAGGCCGAACTGAGCTCCGTTCAGGCACGACAAGACGTGACCAAGGCGGAAAAGGAAGTGCTTGTTCGAGAGAACGCTCTACTCAAGGTCCGACAAAGCGGTGGTGATGCCAAAACGGCCGAACTGGAGCTAGAGCTTGCCGTCGACAACCTCAGGCTCGCTAGCGAAAACTCCAAAGCCACCGAAGACAGGCTGGCCGCGACGGAGCGTTCCTATAATGAAGCGCTGGTGATGGTGGAGACGTCGAAAGTAGCCAAGGAAGTTAATACCCTGGCTTTCGGCCAAGCGACACCGACTCCAGAGGTCACCCGGCTCCAAGAGCGTCTATCCGAACTAGAAGCGCGCCTGAACAAAATGAACGAGGAGAAGAAGCAAGCCGTTGAACGGGCCCTCCTAGCCGAAAAACGAGTCGCAAAACTGGAGGCCGAACTCGATGCGAAGTGGGCGGGGAGAGCTCTCGGCAAACGCCCGACCAGAAGGACCAGGCGAGAGGACCTGTGGAGAGTCGTCAATCCCGGAGACGAAGAGGCGACCTCGCTCTGAGAGTCTTTGTTCGCCCGGTTGTTGAGTCCCATTCCATAGGGACCTTGGTTCGAGTTCGCGAACGGATTGCGGAAAGAAATTCGGAGGCTTGTCTTTGGGTAATATAGAGCGACGCTCATTAGAAGACAGCTCTCAAGCCGATACTGACGACCCAGCAGTCACCCATCTTCCCTCCAGATTTGAGCTCAAAAAGGAGATCGGGCGCGGAGGAATGGGAACGGTCTATCTCGCCTTAGACACCGAACTTGGGACCGAAGTCGCGTTAAAGGTTTTGACGGCCCAAACTGCTCAGCAGGATCTCAAGCTGCGCTTTCACCAGGAAGCCAAAGAGCTTGCCTCCCTCGATCATCCCGCGATTGTGCGGTGCATCGACTTCGGGACTCACGACTCCAAGGACTACATCGTTCTGGAGTACATCGCCGGCGGAAACCTCGGCACCTGGATCCAGTCCAGTCCCTCTATCTCGGAAGTCGTGGGTTGCTTCAAGAAGATAGCCGATGGTCTCGAGCATCTACATCAGCACGGCATCATTCATCGCGATCTTAAGCCGGACAACATCCTACTAACAAAGGACGGCGAGCCGAGAATCACCGACCTCGGAATTGCTCGCAGAATCGAACGCCAGACCAAGTTGACCCAAGCGGGAACGATCCTGGGAACTTCGACTTATATGGCTCCGGAACAGATCCTGTCTAGCAAGGTCGGTCCCGCTGCCGACATCTATTCTCTTGGGATCTGTCTTTTTGAAGCGTTAACCGGAAACCCGCCTTTCAAATCTGAACAAGCGGCTCGTGTCTTGCACTCCCATCTGAGGGACGATCCGCCGCTCGTGGGCGACTACCGCGACGACGTTCCAAAGAAGCTGGAACGTCTGGTTCAACGCATGCTGAAAAAGAAGCCTGAGGACAGACCCAAATCCGCGAAAACGGTTTCGGAATCGCTTCAAGAGATCGCGTCAGAGGAGCTAAGTAGCGGCGGTCCCGAAGCGCCGACCGTGGTCGTCGAGCCTCGTACCGAGTTCGGCCCTCTAGCCGATCTCTTGGCTTTACTCCAGAAGAAGTCGGGTTCGGGAGCCCATCTGGTTGGTCCGCCGGGCAGCGGACGCAGCCGATTCTTAGCCCAACTAGAGAATAAACTCAAGCAGCACGGAGTTAAGTGCTTCCTGTCACGGCCCGAAGGTGAACCTGGGACCGCGCTGCGCAAGCTGTGGCAACATCTCCACCCTTCGTCGTGCTTCTCCGATGTGGCTAGAGGCGGACTTACCGAGTGCTCATCCTGGGTCAGGAGCAGACTGGAGGAGGGGGAGCACTGTCGGGTTCTTCTGATAGACGACCTGGAGCGCCACGATGAAACGGCAACCGAGATCTTCTCCCACCTTTGCCAACTCACTCCGCCCCAGAATGTCTCTTGGGTTGTTTCTCGCACCCCCGCTCTGCGACTTGAAACGGCCGATTGCGAGGTACTTGAGATGCCGGCTCTGAATAAAGCCGAGCTTACCAGACTGCACGAGGAGCGTTACGGTACATCTTTAAGCGGGGAAGAGATCGACTGGTTGATGTCCCGGTCTGCCGGTAACCCTCGAAACGCTCTGTTCCTGGGAACCGCTCTGGCCGAAAATGAAGGGAAAGGCGTCCCCGCTGAAGTTCATCAACTCGTCGAGCAAGCGATCGAGGCCCTGGACATGGAACCGAGGCTCGTTCTCGAAGTCCTCTCGATCTGCAGGGAGAGTGCCAAGTACGACCTCATACTCCACGCCACGTCTCTCAGCTTTCGCACTCTCGACACCCATCTGGAAGAGCTTACTCGAGCGGGTTTCGTGGAGACAGATGACGCAGGCGGTGAGCAGTTTCGTCTGTGCCACCCTGCCCACCGTAAGTTATTGCTAGATGCGCTACCGGCTCGAACGGAACGGCGCTTGCGGGAGCAGATTCTTGAATATACTCAAGACAGCCCCGGTTTAGATAACTTCTATCATCTGGCCGCCCTGGAGCGTTTTGAGGAAGCCTTGGCTCTGGCCCTGGAAATAAGCGCTCGCCAGCGAGAAAGCTTCTTGCTGGGCGACTCCCTATCCACCTTGCGGGTCGCTCTTTTGGAGCTGCCTCTAAAGGAACAGGACGTTGCCAGGCTCAAAAGTCGAATGGCAGAGATACTGTTGCAACTTGGAAACGTGGAGGCCGCCTCCGCTCTTTTGGAGGAGGTTCCTGAAGAGCCCGACGATTTCGAAACACGGCTCAGGAGAGTCTGTGTCCAAATTCGTCTGGCGGAGCACGAACGTTCCGACACCGCCGCACTCTTGAGTTCCCTTTCCTCTCTACTGGCGTCGCCGCCGGACACCACGGGTTCACCCGACTTATCGCAACTGATGGTGCGCTCAACGCTCCTGCTGGGAGAGATCGAGTCTCGTAAGGGAGAACCCGAGGAGGCCGCTCGCCATTACCTGTTCGCCAAGAAATTACTGGCCCACCAAGACTCCCTTCTACTCGAATGTGAATTTCTATTGGATGAAGCACGATTTTGGCTCAGGGCCGGCGATCTTGCGACATCGGAGATATGTGCTCGGCGGGTGATAAATAAGTCCGAAGACTTGGAAGGCTCATTCTATCAGGTCGAAGGTCTTCTCTTGCTAGGGGACAGCCAGGCCAAGGCCCGTGGCATCGCTGCGGCACGAAAGTCCTACGAGAGAGCGGAAAAGCTAGCTCGAGCCGCCGCTTTAGACCGGCTTGCCGGCACCGCTTCCCGAAAGGCGGCGAGACTGGAGATTGAGGGGGTTGAAATTCAGCCCTCCACCTCTGAGACTGCTGAGGACACTTCGCCGGAGGTAAAAAGACGGAACCCGGAGCCGTCTAAAGAAGAGCCGACTCTCGAGGATCGTCCGCCCGAAGAGCCGAAAGTGAAAGAGTCCGTAGCCGAAGTACCGGCGTCGGAGGAGCCCGGCGCCAAGGAGCGTTCCGTTGACCACCTCCCCGCCGCACCGCTGTCTCCCCCACAGCCGGCCGATACGGAGCCGATCGAAGAGCCGGCTATAGCGCGTTCGACTCCTCCGGCGGTTCAACCGGCCGCGGTACCGGTGAACGAAATGCCTAGCGAAGTCGAACCCGCCTCCAATCGCAAGAGAGGCCGACTCCTCTTATTGCTGAGCATTTTAGTACCGATATTGTTAGCGGGTTCCTACGCCCTCAACATCCATCTCAACACTCTAGGTGTAGCCAGAGTCACAACTTCTCCGGAGACTGTAAGCATCTTCGTAGACGAAACTTCGGAACCCGTTACCATCACCTCGGGAACGAGTCTAGATTTACCGCCCGGCCGGCATTTTCTGAGAGCGGAGGCAGATGGCTATAGGTCGCAAACCGAGCTAGTCGAGTTGGCGAGAGGACGAACCGAGGAGGTGTCGTTCCGGCTCGAACCACTCCCCGGCACTCTGACACTCAGTGTTGAGCCGACCGACGCCACGGTGTTCGTCGATAGCAAAGAATACCCGGCCACCACCGCTTCGACAGGACTGAAACTGGAGCCCGGCACCTATCTTGTTAAGGCGCAGAGGGAGAACTACCACCCCGAGCAAGAAGAGTTGGTCGTCGGTCCGGGAGCCACGGTCAAGAGGTCATTCGCTTTGAGACGTACCTTGGGTGATTTGAAAGTCTCAGCCGTGCCCGAGGGAGCGACGCTATGGCTGGACGGTCAGCAACTCGACCAAGGCTCAGAAGAGTTGATTGCGAATTTGAAGCCCGGAGAGCACGACTTGAAAACGACTTTGCCCGGCTATTTGACGAAGGAGCAAAAGGTCGTGGTCAAGGAGGGGGAGCTAACGAGTGTCGACGTCGTGCTAGAAAAAGAGCCGGAGCCCGAGCCCGAACCCGAACCCCAACCGCAGCCCGAGCCCGTCCGCACCTCGGCTCCCTACCAGCCCCCTCCGGTCTACAGACCACCACCACCGGTGTATCAACCACCACCACCGAAGCCGAGTACCGGGGGCAATTCGGGAGGCTTGCCATGGGAGTAGCATACACTCGGCTCGTCGTGTTCTTGTGCCTTATACTCGGCTTGACCGCGTCAGTCCAGGTGGTGGAAGCGGACGAAGAAAAGCGATTCTGCATCGTTCTGCTCTCCCACACCAGGGGCGATCAGCGTCCCCTGTTGGACAAGCTCAAAGCGGTGAGAGCCCAACTCAAGATCTCTCAATCCGAGCTTCCGATGGGGGAGTTCGGATGGGATATTCCACTTCATAGAAAAGCTATCGAGGAGACCCTCGGCCTGAAGGAACATCATCTTCCCCTGGTCTCCACCGGTGAGTTGAGCCCTTCCGGCATGCCGACCTCCGCCAACCGAAATCGCCCCTCCCTGGACCTTCCGGACGAAGTCATAGCCTACTATCTCATCAACGAATGGGCTCGCAGGGCAAAACGGCCCATGTACCCTTTTCCTTATGCCAAAGCAGCTCCCAAGCTTGTCGTCGACAATCGTCCAAAGAAAGCCAAGGACGGCTCGGAGCTCGTCTTGATACCCGCGGGTTCGTTTTGGAGGGGTAGCACCGAAGGAGAGATCGACGAGCTGCCTCCCAGCTTGGTCCCGCTTCCAGCCTTTCGAATCTCCAAGACGGAGGTGACGGTTTCGCAATTCGCACGATTTGTCGAAGAGACGTCCTATCTCTCCGTGGCCGAAGAAGAAGGCTACGGCTACGTTTGGAGAGACGACTGGGAGCAGATCGACGGAGCTAGTTGGCAAAACCCCACCGGTGACGGGTCCAGGCCCGCTCCGGATGAGCCCGTGCGACAGGTGGCCTTGCGAGACTGCCAGGCCTACTGCTCCTGGGCCGGACTCCGACTGCCCACTGAGGACGAATGGGAGAAGGCTGCCCGAGGCACCGGAGGGCGGCAGTACCCTTGGGGAGACCGTTGGGACCCTGATAGAGCGGTCTATGGCGGAGATGGCCCGATTGCCGTCGGCTCACGACCTGTCGGAGCGTCACCCTACGGACTGATGGACATGGCGGGGAATGTGAGAGAGTGGACCGACACCGTCTACGGACCGTATTTCGACAACGGAGAGCCGCCTAGTGCGAGGACGCGAAATTCCGTTCGGGGCGGGTCTTGGAGTGAGTCCCAGCCTGCTTACCTGAGAACGAGCTATCGATTTAACTCTTTGAGAGAGGTTCCGAACGACCGAACCGGTTTTCGAGTGGCCGCGGACGCCGACTCGTCCCTGGGATAGAACTGAGAACCTAATCTCAGGCTACTATCGCCTCAGCTTCTCCAGTTCAGCCTTCAACCGAGAGTTCTCGGCCCGCAGGAGGCGTAGCTCTTGTTTCAGCTTTTCGAGCTCGCTAGCAGGCTGCTGAGTCGGGCGGGGTTCCCGCGACTGGGCAAGGATCCAATGCTCCGGGCCCGGACCCTCATACTTGAGCGACGGTTGCTGGGTATGCCCGGCCTGCTTCGCATCCTGACTCACTTTCTCTCTGACATAGCGAGAAAGACCGGCCAAGTTTACTTCCCCCGAGGAATCTGAGGCCTGAGACTTCATTCCCTCCACCAAATGATAGGTAAAGTAGCCATGCTGTTTCTCCGGCCACTCGTAGGAGCGCTCCCCCACCCCACATGCCAGCAGCGTTGCCAGACTCTTTTCGACGGCGTCATCTCTTCTTGGAGAAAAAACGAGTCCACGAGACATGGACTCGCTCAACCGATTGTCTTCGCTACCCCGTCCGGCCATCGGGTCGTTGCGACAGGCGTCCAACACGATGAGGGTCTCCTTGGCGTCGCAGGCACGCAGCAACTCCAACAAGAGCTCGGCTCGGAGAGCGGACATTGTCAGCGTAGCCCTGCTACGGTTATCCGCGTTCTCCGTGAGCAAGAAAGACTCTCCCTCAATCTCCACTCCGTGACCTGCAAAGTAGAAGAAGAGCGAATCCTCCTTCGAAACCAGGTCTTTCAGGGACTCCATGCGATAGACAAGGTTGGTGAGCAGAGGCCGCTCCTCCGGCCTCTCAGCGCCGGTCGTGTACAAAAAAACACGCTCGGGCTCAAAACCGCCGACTTGGCAAAGCGCAGATGAAAAAAGCTTCGCATCGTTCTCGGCGTAGCGAAGGTCCGTGACCGAGGGTTTCTGGTAATCGTTTACTCCCACAACCACGGCCCAGCGACGCCCTTCCTCGGCGAGACAACTTCCGAGAGTCAGGCCCACGGCGAAGAGAGTCACCAAAACGCTTAACAAAAATCTCATGTTCACTCCGCTCCCCCTACTCTGAGGAACAATTTCTGCCCTCATCTCCGGTTGACCTGGAAGGATCTTCTTGGTACTTCAGAAACCTAGGGTTAATGGGGAGGAGTAGCTGATGCAAGTAGCCCGCAGTTTCCTTTTGCTAACGATAGTCTGGTTGACTCTATCGGGGATGAGTTTGGCGGACACCTATGCCGTGGTCGTGGGCATCGACCAATACGACGCCGTGGATTCCGGTCTGCGAGGCTGTCTCAACGACGCCAAAGCCATGGAGAGAGCGCTCTCCGAGCGAGGTATCGTCGCCAAAGTTTTACTCAACGAGAAAGCCACCAGGGAAGCCGTCCTTCGGGCATTAAACGAAGGCAAAGGATCGGACAGAGTCCTTTTCTACTTCGCCGGACTGGGTAGCGGACCGAGTACACCAAGACTCATCCTCCACGATGACCGGCGAGGCTTGGAACTGGAAGAACTCGACCAGATCATGCTTTCCCTTGGCACCGACGACACCACTGTCATACTCGACACCTGCTTCGCAGGCTCCAGAGCAGAAAAGTCCGGACCTTCGCCTCTCAAGAATCGATACTACCGCCCTGAGCAGCCCCGTGCCAGAAGCCTGACATCCTTAGGGGCGGATTCCACCAGTATCCCCGGCGTATCTCACGACAAAGTATGCTACGTCACCGCCAGCCGGTTCAATGAAGAAGCTTTCGAAAGCCGTTTCGAAGGGCAAAATCACGGTCTCTTCACTTATTATCTCTGCGAGCGTTTGGCCACCGGCGACCAGGTCTCGTGGCGAGGCATCCAATGGGATGTAGGAGCCAAGGTTGCTGCCCGCGGAGAAGACCAACAGCATCCGAAGTTTCCCAACAATTTCCTGGCCTCCGGGATCGGGTTCACCGAGGGCGAGGCCATGGCCGGTCGCCCCCAACCTACGAGCGGTGGTAGCGGGCAAATTTTCGAGCCCAAGCCTATCGAAGGTTCTCTTTGGAACCTTTTCAACATCGACAACGAGAGACGAGACAAGATCCGACTCTCCATGACCCCAAATCAATCCGAAGTCTTCGTGGAGCAGCCTCTGGAGTTCGAGGTCGTCGTGGGCGATCAGGGCGGATACCTCCTGGTCGTGGAGCACAGCGTCGAAGGAACTCTCCGCCCAATTTTCCCCAGGGACGGAGACCTCGAGAAGTCGCTAGTTCGAGCCGGTCAGAAGATCGTCATCCCGGACTCTCAGACGATAGCCTACGCCGATCGGCCGGGGAAAGAACGGGTGAAGGCGTTCTTGTTCGAAGACGAGGTCATGGCCTCGCAACTTCTTTCCGGCCTCTCCTCCTTTCCACTCGATACCAGCCAGGGGCCGAAGTTTGGCGCTGTCTCAGAAGAACTCCGAAGCCGGAGCATACAGTTCGTCCCGGCGGCGGAGTTTGGAGCTTCTACGAAGAGAGACGTTGAGACCGGCAGCAGATTGCCGGTCACCGACGATCTGTACTTCCAAGTTGTTCCGAAGCTACCGAATGAATAGACCAATCTTGATCGACTCGTCGACTAGATAGAGGATATTCTCCGTGGGAATGAAAGCCCGCGCTCTCAGACAAAATGGGAGGAACATTTCTTGTTGGGGTATTTTGCAAACGCCCGTCGCGGCGCAATGTCAATCGCTTTAGGTGCATGTCTACTGATGTCAGGTGTCACCGGCGCACAGGAGGGCGGAGATCTCCAGCCCACGATCGCAGAGGCATCACTGCAGTCTGATCAGGCCGAAGGCCCGGAGACGAGTCAACCCGGAGCGGAAAAGACCTTATTCGTAAGCGAATTTGTCGTCCAAGGAAACACCTTACTGACCGAGGCCGAAATAAGGAGTGTCGTCTCCGGCTTCGAAGGTCGCGAACTCACTCTCGGCGAGATGAAAGAAGCGGCCAACCGTCTCTCCGACCTCTACCGAGATAAAGGGTACTTGTTGGTACGTGCGATCGTGCCCAAGCAAGACTTTGGGGACGGACCCGTCGAGATCAAGGTACTGGAAGGTAAAGTCGGAGAGGTCACGGTGGAGGGAGCCAAGCATTTTGACTCCGAGTGGGTCAAGCGACACATCGACGAAGCAACCGTCGACGGAGTCTTCCAAGCCGACCGTTTTCAAAGAAAGCTTCTCCTTCTCAACGACTACGACGATCTCAACGTTCAAGCCGTCCTCAAGCCGGGCTCGGAGACCGGGACCGCCGACATCGTTGTAAAGGTCGAAGACGGACAGCCCCTCCACGTCGGATTCGACTACAACAACTACGGCATTCCGGAGACCGGCGAGCATCGCTTCGGCATTACTCTAGACGCCGGCAACTTGGCCACCACCGGGGACAACCTACGGGTGCGAGGTGTGGCTCAATTTCCGACTGACGAATTCACCTATTTCGCTCAGGTCAAATACGGGGCGCCGATCAACACTAACGGCACCCGATTAGGCTTGGAGTATCAGCGTGGCGCCTTCGCGGGCGGAGACGGACTCGCTCAAGTGTTGGACATCAGAGGGGACGCCAACGTTTTCTCTATCTACGCAAGTCACGCACTGAGTCGTAAACTGGACCAGAGCATGGACCTGGCTTTCACCGTCAGCTACAAGGATGTCCAGAACAACATCTTCAACAACGCCCCTTTAGCCAGAGAGAACTACGTGACCACCAGGCTCGACTATTCCGGAGACTGGAGGGATGTCCAAGGTCGCTCCCTCTTCCAAGCCTCCTGGACCCAAGGAATCGGTGGAGACGGCGGCGCCCTGGTAAGTAACATCAGAGCCGACGACAACTTCGCCAAGTTCAACTTCGGAGCCATGAGGATTCACAACCTGGCACCCGGATTCTACGGCGTAGTGAGAGGCACCGCTCAAGTCGCCACGGACTCGCTCTACACACTGGAGCAGTTCTCAGTCGGCGGTATGTCGACGGTGAGAGGCTTTAGTCAGTCCGAGATTCTGGGAGACCACGGATACACCATCAGCGGAGAGCTGCGATGGTCGCCGATCAAGGAAAACCCCGAGATTTTCCAGGTGGTCACGTTTATCGACCACGGCGGAGTCCGAATCATCGACCGGTTCCCCGGCGAACTACCCACAAACAACCTTACGGGAGCGGGCTTCGGATTTCGGTCCAGCCCCAACGAAAATACGAGTTTAACACTCGATATCGGATTTCCGATAGCGCCGTCCACCAACAGGTTCAACAACAATGTGGCCATCTACGGTGGCATCCAGACTTGGTTCTAATAAGGGGGAAAACATGAAACTGAATTCACGAAAAATGAAGAACCTGATAATGAGCGTGGCCCTGGGGCTTCTCGTTCCGACCTCGGCGAACGCCCTGCCCGAGAACCCTCAGGTGGTGCACGGTTCGGCCACCGTCACGGTCAACGGCCAGAATATGAGTATTCAGCAAGCGACCCAGCAAGCTATCATCAACTGGCACGGGTTCAGCATCCAGTCCGGTGAAATGGTGAGATTTCTACAGCCTTCGCAGGTCGCGGCCATTCTGAATCGAGTGCAAGGTGTGGACCCCTCCGTGATCAACGGAATTCTCGAAGGCAACGGCACCGTGATGTTGATCAACCCGAACGGTGTCTTGATCGGCCCTGGTGGGTCCGTGAATACGGGAAGTTTCCTGGCCTCCACTCTCGATGTGTCTGACGCTGATTTTCTAGCCGGGAGACTCGCCTTCGAGCAAGATACATCTGTCGACCTCGCCTCGATTGTGAATCAAGGAAAGATACAAGTCGCCGACGGCGGGTTCGTGGTCCTCACTTCTCCTTCCGTCTCAAACGAGGGCCTTATTTTGGCTCGGGCCGGTTCCGTCAATATCGGCGCGGGCACCCAGGCAACGGTCAACTTTGACGGTCGCAAACTCCTGCACTTCAGCGTGGACCTGCAAGGCGACGGTGCACTGCTCCTCTCGAAGCAGCAGACCAACGACGTTCTTGCCCAGGTTGTAAACAACGGCGGGGTTCAAGAAGCTGGGAGTCTCAATAACTCGGGCCTTATCGAGGCTAATCGAGTGAATTTTCAATCCACCGGCAACTTGAATCTTCCGGGAGAGACTAGAAGTCAGGATATCCTGGCCCAGGCTGAGGGCGATGCCAATCTGGGCAGTCACTTTGCTCTGGACGGACACAGCATCGACATCTCGGCCGGTGGGGACATCACTTTCGACACCCTGGTCGCGGAGGGTCTCAACGGTGTTGGGGGCGTTGTCGATCTCTCTGCCGGCGGGAGCGTCCTCGCCAACGAGGGCGGTCTAGGTATCGCAGGCGACGTGGTCAATCTGAGGGCTGACACCGGAAATATCTCCACTCCCGTCTCCGCGGACTCGATCTCGGCCGAGGCACCTCTCGGCTCGGTGAACCTCGACATCACTCCGGGTCGGATCGACGGTGAAACCCTGGTGGGAGAGAGAGGAACGACGCTTTTCGTGAACGCCGGCTCCAACGTGAACGTCGACAGTGTCAACACACTTTTTATCGACCGCGTGTCGGGCAGCCAGGTTCGCCTGAACTCCGCCACGGGAAGTATCGCCGACGCGGGCGACACGCCGGGAGCTGACAATCGCGATATCATCGCCAGCCAGGGCGCGTCTCTTTCGGCCGCGGAATTCATCGGGACGGTGGACCAGCCGTTGGAAGTCGACATACAGGGAGACCTGACGGTCCAAGCGCGGAGTGAAATCAGCGGCACCTCCGGGGTCCTCAACGGATTTGTGGGCGGAGATTTCTTTCAAGACTCGGCCACGGCCGGTGTCGTTTTTCTCAACTACAACGGCTCCGACGCCAGTATCCAGCGGGCTCAGCTCGGTATTCTAGACAACGCCAATACCATCGAGGACGAGTCCGGACTTGGTGGAGCCACGGTGCCCGCTCTCTTCTTTACTTACCTGACGGGCTCAACCGACGAAGACGAATGGCTGGATCTCCTACGCGGCGCCGTCGTCTGGGAAGACGAAGTTGATGAAGCCGATGAACTGTAGGTGCTTAGAGCGGACAGAAAACGGGAGTGAGGTAAAAGGGTCGGTGAAGAGTTCTATTTTGCGGATATTGTTAATTTGGAGCGTTCTGATGCTCTGGGGCTGCGGCTCGAGTTCCGGAACCGCCGGTTTTTCCGGACAAGGTGGATTCTCGGAGTTCTCCGGGCTACCCGGACCCGGTCAGGGCAACGTGGGACCGGGCACCGGTAACCCCGTCGATTTTGGCGGAGGCGGAGGCGGAGAAGGGGCCCCGATATCCTTTCTGCTGTTTGCCGATCCGACACCGAACGGCGGTGGCGGGAGCGTCGTTTCCGTTGCCGTTTTTTCCGACGGGTTTCTTTCCGTAGTCGATGACGAGGCAAACGGGGGCAGACCTCTGGGGGTCGACGTCGCTCCCAATCAGGATTTCCTTTACACTTCTAACGCCGGCAACGAAACTATCGTGCCCTTCATTGTAGATCGTCTCACTGGAGGCGTCCTTCCCAACGGTAATCCAATCAGTGCGGACCTGGGCGCAAGCCTGGATGCCGTGCAACGCATCTTCGTTCATCCCAGTGGGAATTTCGCCTATGCGACTCACTTCAATTCGGCCGTCTCAAGTTATCTGCTCGCGGTTGACGGGACCATCTCTGAAAACCTGGCCTCTCCTCCCATCGATCAAAACGGGCGTTTCACGCGGTTTACGTTTGGCGCGAACGGAGACCGGATCTATGCGGTTGACGGCGACCTGGGCACGATCACCATCTTCACTGTCAACCTGACTAACGGAATCTTGGATTATTTGACCCCACCCCCGAATGAGTTTTTCCCGTCCGGGCTGTTGAGTCCGTCTGACTCCGTCTTGAGTCGGGATGGAGACTTTCTCTATGTCTCCGACAGTGAAGGCGATGTGATTCAAACTTACACTATCGATATCAACGGAGGCCTCGTTCCCGCAACTTCGGTGGCTACGGATGAGGGCCCGGGCTTCCTGGCCTTGCACCCCACCCTACCGGTTTTGTACTCAGCCAACAGCGCGAACAGTATCAACATCTTTACCACCGGTGCCGGCGGCGTTCTGGCCCCGCTGGGAGCCTCGGTCTCCACGGTACCCGGCGTACGTCAAATCCTCGTCGACCCTTCCGGAGAGTTTCTGTTCGCCTATGAAACAGAGGGCGAAATATACGCCTACGCAGTGGGTGCGACTGGAGAGTTGACTTTCTTGAATAGCTACGACTTTTTCGAGTTGACGTCGCCGCGGGATGCCAAGATCGTCCCTGCCCTGACAATTGAGGAACCGCTTCCCTGACGTTTCCGCCGGCCTCTTGAGCGAAGAACTACCCTAATGTTCGAGCCACCAGCGGCAGGGCCACCATCCCCCCGGCTGTGAGCGCCAGTCCGGTGCAGCCGGGCCAGGAGAAGGTCAACGGCACCAACCAAAAGAGAAGCGCCAACGGCCAACAGCGACGGCCGAGGATCCATAGTCCCAACCCCACTCCCACTCCGCATCCGAGGGCCGTTGAGAGAAAGAGTGAGTGCTCCGTGCAAAGATAGCTGGCGAGAGTGAGCCCCGAACCGTAAGCGACCGACGAAAGCGCAGCTCTTCCCGGGGTTGCAAACCCAAGAAGCGCCGGCATCAGGGCGAACGTCAGGAGTGCCAGCGGTCCGAAGGTGAAGAGCTTGGCCACACTCTCGACTTTCGAAGCCGAAGGAAACACCACGCAGATGTCCTGGCTGGTGATCACGTCCTTCAACGACCAACTCCACTTCCCGGAACCCTCGGTGGTGGGGAAGAGGCTATCGCGACGGAACTTGATCTGCGAGTTGTCCGAGATGAGGTCCAGTCTGAGATTGCGAACGGAGGCCCGTTGCTGAGTTGGAGAGTACGTCCAGGAGCGACGACCGTAGTTCCGATAGCAGACCTTGACCTCCACCTCCTGTCCGGCCTCCACTTCTCCCTCCCACTGAGTATCCGACTCCTCGCCGTTCACCGACATCTGAAAGTCCGTGAGAGTCCCGCTCTGAGCGGGAAGAGGAAAGGTGAAGCGGACCTTAGTTTTCTCTATTCGGGGGTTACGAAACCGGTAGGTGGCCTCGAACGTGCTGTGATAGGCAGTCGAATCCGGGACAAAATCGAGCTTGAGAGCCACCAGGCTATCGTCGAAGTCGATGGGGTGAAAGTAGGAATAGGTGAGGTCTCGCTTGACAAAAGTGGCGTGAGGGGTTCGCTCCAGCTTGTCCTCGACCGCGATAACGGCATCCGAGTAGTAGCTATCGTATCCGTTCCAGCCGGGTAGAGCCGTTAGTCCCACCGCCTCGAATCGTTCATCGGAAAAGGTGAGCGTCTGACTGCGCGTGGTGATCTCCTCGAAAGCCGCCGATGGAGCATACTGGACGGTATCGCCCCCCGCCGGAGCGCTGACTGTGGTGTAGGGCGAGTGGCGCTGCATCTCCAAGCGGCTCACCGTCTCTTTTGACACCGTTCCCAGGACCCGCATCTGAACCCACACCAGCAAGATCAAGACGACCCAGGAGCCGGCCCGCTTGACTCTCTCCGGATAGAAGTACCAGACGAAGCCGAGAAAAAGGCCCAGGATGAGAAGCGTGTAGAGGTAGTCGAGAGTGAAACTGAAGGTCTGTCGAAAGACCCGGTAAAGAACGTCATTAATTGAATCGGTCATGCAAAAGACCCTACTCCGTTCAGAACACAGGCAGGACTCAAAACGATAACAGTTCGAAAACACTGTCATGGCGCGGGGCACTGTATTGGTGGTTGACGACGAACCGGCTCTGATTGAGGCAGTCTCTTTCCAGCTTGAGAAAGCGCAGTACGAGGTGCTGGTGGCCCGCAACGGAAACGACGCACTCCAGGTGGCTCGCTCACGACACCCGGACCTCATTCTTCTCGACATCAACCTCCCCGGACTCGACGGACTGGAAGTTTGCCAAACTCTCCGTGCCGAAAATTTTACCAATACCATTCTGCTTCTGAGCGCTCGTGGGGAGGAGATCGACAAGGTGGTCGGTCTGGAGGTCGGTGCCGACGATTACGTGACCAAGCCGTTTTCCGCTCGTGAACTGGTCGCCCGTGTTCGGGCTCACCTAAGGCGTCAAAAGAGAGAGGAAGCGCCGCCGCGCCGAGGTCTGACGATAGACGAAAAGGCTCGACGAGTCTTCCTCGATGAAAACGAGATCGAACTGAGCCCGAAAGAGTACGACTTGCTAGAGATGTTTGCCCGGCATTCCGGTCAGGTTTTGACTCGAGATCAATTGCTGGCCCAGATCTGGGGATACGACTACGACGGAGAGGCGAGGGTGGTGAACGTCACGGTGGGACGCTTGAGAGACAAGCTGGACAACCCGGCTCGCATTACCGCCGTGCGAGGCATCGGATATCGTTTTGACCTTTAGAGTAAGCCTGGCTTTTCTTCTCCTCTCTGTCTTCACGCTCGCTCTTACCTCGCTGTTTGTCACTTCGGCTGTGAGGCAAGAGATGGTCACCGTGGCCGAAACGAACTTGAGGCGCCACGCCGAATCGATCGCCGCCCTGATGGGCAAGAGCATGGACGAGGTGGCCCTGACCGCGGAACAGCGGCGACGGATCGTCTCAGAGATGGTCCGGTTATCGGACGAGTTTGAGGGACGCATGTGCATCGTCAACTGGGAAGGTGAGGTCCTGGAAGACTCCGATCCCAAAGGAGAAAAACAGGTCAAGAAATATTCCGAGGTCTACGAAGCCCTCAACGGACGATATCGCTCCGAGCTGAGGGTCGACACTCTCTACCTTGCCGTTCCTATCCTGGCCAAGGGACGGACCCAGGGCGCGGTCTACGCCTCCCGACCGCTGCTCGAAATCGATCAGCTCATGTCCGGGCTTTTCGAGCGTATCAAAACGGCTGCCCTGGTCGTTCTCTTACTCGGTGCCGCGCTGAGCCTCTTGCTCGGTCGTTCGGTAACAAACCCGGTCAAGAAACTAAGTGAAGGAGTGCGAAGAATTTCTCGTGGGGACTACGACTTCCGACTGAAGCTCCGACGAGGGGATGAGCTGGGGCGTCTGGCCTCCGACGTCGACCGAATGGCGGCCAATCTCGCCTCTCACCGTGAGGTTCTCATGCAGTTTGTTTCGGACGCCTCTCATGAGCTGAAGACTCCGATCGCCTCGGTCAAAGCTCTCACCGAGGGGCTGCAAGACGGGGCCCTGGACAATCCGGAAACCGCCCGGCGATTCTTGACTCTTCTTTCTTCGGAAGCCGACAGAATGCAGAACCTGGTGGAGAGTCTCCTCTGCCTGCAGCGGCTGGAGGGCGAGCCTGAATTGAAACGGGAGCCGTTCGACCTGGGCGAGTTGGCTCGGAGCCTGGTAGAACCACTTGCACTCTCGCGCGACATCTCGATTCAGGGAACGCAGGTGTTTGTCTTGGCCGATCGTCAGGCTGTCTCTCAGATCTTGAACAACCTGATCTCAAACGGGCTCCGCGCCGGTGAGCCTGTTGAGGTCACTTGGACAGCGACGGCAGACGGTGTCGAAGTCTCGGTCTCCGATCGCGGGCCCGGGCTGGCAGAAGAGGAACTGGAGAAAGTCTTTCAGCGCTTCTATCGAACCGAACAATCCCGCTCTCGAGAGAGTGGAGGAACCGGTTTGGGTCTCTCCATCTGTCGGCGTCTGGTGGAAGCCCACGGGGAGAAAATCTGGCTAGAAAACCGGGAATGTGGGGGACTTTCCGCCCTTTTTACCCTGTCGAAGGGCCACTAGTCTCCCATAAAAATGGGCGAGGTCGGATCGAAGAGCATCTCGTCCGACAGGTCCGCGGCGTGCTCCAACATTCGTCTGTTTCGTTCTTGCTGCTGTTGCTCGGTAAGAGGCTTTCGCTCAATACCCTGTATGGCATCAGAGACTCGCAGACCGGCCCATCCACCAAGAGCAGACAGCGCGGGTATCCCGACTAAAGCGACCGCTCCTAGACCCGTTACCAAGCTTGACGCCACTCCGAGAGCAAACCCCACTGCTGCTCCGGCGGTCCCTAAAGTTATCGCCAGGCCGTCCGAGCTCGGGGCGCTTTTTGGGGAACTCAGAGTTAGACTTTCTTGGGGAGATCGTCCACTCTCTTGTGCGACTCGTGTGGCCGGAGCGCTTCGTCTGCCACTCCTCGCTCCGTAAACCTCTCGCCTGTTCAGATTGGATATTTTCATTTCTTGCCTCCGTGTTTAGTTAAGTGAGTTTCTTGGATTGGTGTCAGGGCTCGGTGTTCCAGTTGGGGATGACTTGTAGAAGAGCGGGATCCGCTCCGATCCGTTGTGCGGTTACGAGGAGCTTTTCACGAAGAGATTCGGAGATCCGACCCTCCCGAAAATGAGCCGGTAGGTTTTCCGTGGTTCTCCCCACGGCAAGCTCCATGACAACTCTGGCAGTCTCCGCGAAGTCTTCCTTGGGAGAAACGCGCGCGTATTCGCTAACAAAGTCTTCAACCGGAGCCTCAGCTACTGTATGAAAGGGGCTATCGGGACTTGATTCACTCCAGAATCCTCTTCCGGTACCGTCCATCTCGGCATCGAGTAAATGAGCCGCTTCGTGGTAGATCGTTCCTTTACGGGCTTGCGTACGTTCGATGTATTTGCCCACGGTGTCCCTGGGTGCATCGAGCTCCAACCCAGAGCTTGCGTTGACGTGGATGGTGGACCCCGCACGGTCGGCGCCAAACTGCTCCGCAATCCTCGGATCGGTGATGTTTCCATCAACTCCGGACTGGGCGGTGAGGGCCCGACCGTTACTTAAGGACACTCGACTCGTTTCCATTCTGAGGTTGTCCACGAAGTGAATTTCTTCAAGGTGACTGACCAACATAGGAGCGTGCCGCGCCATATCGCCCAAAGCGACGTGCGCTGCACCCAGAGTCCCGTTGTTTGGATCCGCATTGTAAACCGCGACATCCTTGCCTCCCGCCGTCACTCGGTCCGGCATCGGCTGCATCGCTCGTCTGGCGGTGGCTATCTGGAAGGAGCGATCTTGAGGCTCGAGAGTTCTCCTCTCGATAGAATCGGAGGTCTCACGGCTCACCTGGTACCGGTCCCTCACCGTTCGCTGGACGATGTCGGGATGGAGTCTCACGCCCCCTCGTCGGAGATCCTTGACGATCATTTCCTGAACGGCGCCTTGTGCGAATTTGGCGGCGTGCGGCGTTATCCGCCCGTCTTGTACGGCTGCGCGCAAGACGGCCTCAGCCTGTTCTCTGATAGCTCGAGACTCCTCTACAAATGAAATATCGGATAAAAGGGCCCCACCGTAGCCTTCTTTCTCGCGAGCGGCCACTTGAGCCCTTATCGACTCGGCCAGTTTTGCGGGATCGTAGGCCGACCTTTCCGCCTGAAAGTCTCGAGGATGCTTATAGCCATAGTTCTCGGTGGATGGCTGATACTGGACTCGAGGACGGTTGGAAGACTGAGCCTCCTGGATGACCGGGGTCGCCCCCGGACCGCCGCTCGCCGGCGCGCCGGTCCGACTCTCCAGGTCGGCGGGAGGGCGAGGGGAGTTGCTCCCGGGGCGTAGGCGTCCTGTAAGACCGCCGATGCCTTTCCCACCGAAGATCAGCTCGCCCGCGATACCCGAAGCGGTGCCCATCACTTTGGCTATGCCGCCTTCGTCATAGTCCTGGGCAATCTCGGACTCGACGTTCTGAATAGCACTTTCCACAAACCCTCGAGGGTCTTGCCGAAGAGCGTCGGCCATCTCCACAACCCCCTGCACCGTCTCCACCGGGTGAGCCGCCATCTGAAAGGGTCCCTCCACCATCCCTCCGACTTGCTCTCCAAGACCCGAGGTGAAGTCGCGATAGACACCCGCCACCCGGTCTCCCACAGGAGTCAAAGCAGCGTCGATTCGGTCGCCTGTGTCGCTGAGATTTTCAGACCATCGGCTCGCATCTTCTCGGTTGACACCCGGAAGCACATGACTGACGGAGGCCACACCTGAGCCGGCTTCCACCAGTAGGCCAGGCACCCTGGTCGCCCCAGCCGCCACTGCACCGGCGACGCTTCCCGCACCTTCGATGGCACCTTCGGCGGCCCACCCCAGGGTTTCACCTGCTGCCGTAAGCTGTCGCTGGACCCAGTTCCCCGACCCAGCTTGCCCACCGGTCGAATCCTTCTCGCCGGCGGAACGAGTTTGACCGTGCCGAGCAGCAGCCAGAGCTTGTTGCTGCGTCCACCAGGACTCCCTTGAGGAAGAGCCCAAATCGACAGAATCCCGGAGAGCGGGTTGACTCTCGGCGAATGGGTCTTGTCGGGCTACGGGGACGCCGGAAAACAGCTGAATCGATGACGGTCTGGCGTTGGAGATGTGTAAAGATGCCATAGTCGGGGCCTCCTCGCTTGGATTCAGGAGAGAGTGCCCCTGATACACTCAGAGTACCGAGCAACACCTAAAGCCAGGGTAAAGGATTCCCCGATGAAGTTAACCTTCTGTTAACACGCCCTCTAGCCTTGAGCCACCTTGTGCGCAGCGTAAGCGGCGCTACCACCGACCACGGCGGCTGTCATCAACGGTGTCCCGGTCAGTAGGGTGATGGCACCCCCGGCCAGGGCTTGACCCACAGCCTTTCCCTGAGTCGGATTCTCCGGGTTGTGAGCCGCGCCGATTCGGCCGGACTCGTTCATGGCCCAGGCCCCGAATTTCATTCCCTGGCGGAATCCTACGTAGCTACCGACCGCGCCGCCAGCCAGACTGCCGACCACGGCACCACCGACACCTCCGACGATCGCACCGAGCGCAGCCCCTGCGAAAAGCCCCCCGTATCCAGCCCCGACTCCTGCAACCAGGCCGGTATAGACCGGTACGGCCGTTTCCAGCGCCCGGGAAAAGCTCGCCTCAAATTTGTCGGTAGGTTGCTCCGGTTGCTTCTCTTTCGGAGGCTGCGAAGGCGGTTGTTGCTGTCCTTGCATCTGTAGTCTCGCCGCTCTGGGCTGAGTGGATTGAATATTCATAATAAGTTCCTCATTCTGTGATGCGGAAATGAGCGCGAAGGACGCCTCACTCTATCACTTCGAGAAGCCTCGATATGTGAGAGAAATGTTACCGGTGCGGTCAAGCTCCCGGACCTTTAGCCGCCAAGACTCTCACCCGATCCACATAGACACCGTCTTCCTTGCCGTTGTTGGAAGGCTCGTAGTTGAACCTCACCTGCAGATGTTCGGAGTCATCAAACTGCGACAGATCGTAGCTGTAGCTTCCCCACTCTCCGTATCCGGGAGTGCGGTCGCGACGCAGGACCTCGAGATTCTTCCAGCCCTTCCCGTCGGTGCTCACTTCGACGAAAAAAAAGTCGTACTGGTTGGTCACCATCTTGGCATCGAAGGTGAGTCGGGCGTTGCGGAGACCTTTCAGGTTGAAGGCTGGAGAGGTCAAGGAGGTGTCCGAGCCCGGTTCATGAGGGCCGTTGGGGGAGTCCGTATAGACCAGGCCTCGACCTTCTTCCTCCACCCTGTCCCAGGTCCCGTTGACTTCCCAGGTATTGTCTCCCTCGAAGTCTGCTTTCAACGGGACTTCGGCAGCGGGAATGACACCGGACGCCGTGACCACCGAAGAGCGGTTGCCGACGTTGTCCACGGCGTTAAGGCTGAGAGTGAAAGGTCGTGCCTCCTCCTCAGGCTGCGCCTGGAAAGAGAACTGTTCTTGAACGCCCGGCCCTTTCGGAAACTCAGGGATCAAACGCTTCGGGCCGTCACCGAAATCGGCTTGCATCCGATAGCGGGCTGCCGTACCTTCCATTCCGTCGTCGCCCACTCCGTTCCAGCTAGCCTTGAAGCCGTCGGCCGTGGTTTCACTCACCTTGAAACCGGTGATCTCCGCGGGAGCGCCTTTGTCATCCTCCAACGCCTTGAAAGCGTTCAGACGACCGCCAGAAACACTCAACGGTCGCATCTCTTCGATCGGATCGCTGCTGTACATAAGGCGGTCCTTGATCTGTTCGTTAGTCGCTTCCGGATACTCCGATGCGATCAGGGCGGCCACTCCCGAAACGTGGGGTGCGGCCATGGAGGTCCCGCTCAACTCATCGTACTCGTGAACCGGCAAGGTCGAATAGACCCTGGCGCCGGGGGCGTGGACATCCACGGTATTGGCTCCCCAGTTGGAGAAGAAGAGAGCGTTGTCGCGGCGTGTAGAAGCACCAACCGAGATGATGTTAGAGGCGTCGAATCCGGCCGGATAAAAGGGCTCGATATCGCTGTCCTTCTGAGCGTTGCCCGCGGCACAGACGTGCAGCATCGGCGAACTCTTCATCACGTCTTCCAAAATAGGGTTGCGACGAGGACCGCCCCAGGAGTGGTTGGCGATGCGGGCTCCGCGCTCGGTGGCGTAGAGAGTCCCACTGATAGCGGCCACCAGGCTCACTCTCTCGTCGTCGGTGATCTTGACCCCCAGGAGTTGGGAGTCCCAATTGACTCCGGTGATGCCTTTGTCGTTGTTTCCGGCGGCTCCGATGATGCCGGCCACGTGAGTGCCATGGCCCACTTCATCGAAAATATTGCCGCTCTCGTCGACCGCGTTCAAGCCATGAATATCGTCCACGAAACCGTCCAGGTCGTTGTCCTTGCCGTCGCGGACTTCGTTCGGATTGGTCCACATATTAGCTTTCAGGTCTTCATGGAAAGCGTCGATCCCGCTATCGATCACGGCCACGATGGGACCGCCTTTGCCGGCTCCCTTGCCGGTCGTCACTCCCCAGGCTTCCAGAGCGCTGATGTCGGCGCCCGGCAGACCTCCTCGGACATTCTCGTTGTGGAGGGCCCACTGCTCGCCATGGAGATCGTTCGGGCGGTTGACCGGGTGCTCTCTGACGTCCATCAACTCCATGGTGTCGTTGGCGGTGGCAAGCAAGACTCGCTCATCGCTCTCGAGCGCCGCCAGGGTCTCGGCTTCACTGAGATTCGGTCCGGTCTGCAAAAGCAACAGCCGGCCCCCGAACTTGTCTTTCATGACGTCCGGAATGTCCAGCTGTTTCAAAATCGTAGCGTTATAGTCCGATGCGAGCTGCTTCAGCTCGCCCGGTTTGAGCTCGGCACCGACCTTCAGCAACACCTGATCCTCGGTGTGCTCTCCCAGCTGGGATTCGATCTGTTGAGCTCGTTCTTTGGTTTGGATGAGACGCTGTTGGAGTGAAACCGAAGTTATCGAGTTCATAGTTGTTCTCCAAATGTCGGGCATGCGCCCTAGCTTTGGGAGAACCTATTCCCACTCCGTTAGAGAATCGTTAAACGGCTAAGGCCTCAGTCTCCGTGGGGCACGACAGCCAGAGGAGGCAGCGGCACACCCAGAGCATCGGCCACGGCCTGCAGCTCCTGGTTTTCGACTTCCACGATCTGGCGGTCGGCGGCGGCAATAGCCACCAGGTAGTTGATAACCTGGTCCTTGGCTTCCTCATCCAGGACGCCGCTCAACTGTTCTGCGAGTTCGTAAGCCGAAGGGAGGTCGTCCAAGCCTTCCAGCAACGTTTCAAAGGTGAGGTTGGAAAATCCGGGGATCATCCGGCGACCCATCTCGACGGCGACTTCTTTTTCTTCGTCCTCGATCACTCCGTCCGAGGCGATCAGAGAAGCTGCCAGAGCGGCGGCCACTTTCGGTACATCAGCTTGCATATCTAACATTGTTTTCAGTCCTTCCGTGCTAGCTACTTGGAGTTACCTTCAGGACCGCCCTTGGAGAAAGACCTCGAACTTTAGCGGGCCCCATCCGTTTTCCGACTTGTCCTGAATAAACCAGTAGCTGGTGTAACGACATACACCGTCACCAGTATTATCTGCCCACAAAACCGTTCCTTGAATCTTCCGGCACTCTAACTAGGGTGTCGGCGACCCGGATTCCACATCCGCTCCCTCTCCCACAACCAAAGTGAAGCTACCTTGAGCCATGGGCTTGGAGCGGTACTGCCCTTGAGTAGCGTAAAATTCGATCTCGATTTGATGAGTCCCCGGTTGAAGACCGGCCGCCACCTGGATCCAGGGGTCGGTGATGCGGGACTCCTCAAGGCTATCCTGGTCGGGAAAGAGGTTGAACTGCCAGGTGGTCCACTCGCTCTCCACCTTTTCGCTTACCTTGCCTTCGGTGAAAGCTCCGAACCGAACGTTCCGGTTCTCGCCGTCCACCGAGAGCTTCACTTCCCAATTGCCTTCTCGCTCGTCTCCCTGAGGCAGCGGTTCACCGAGCTGGGAATGGTAGAGCTCGGTGTTGGCCATCGAGCGAGCGAAGTACAGCCTTCCATATATCGGCTCCCCCAGTCTGAAACTCGTGCGGAGTTTGGAGGGATCTTCATTCTTGAACTTGATCTCCTCGGTAGAGAAAACGATCTTGCCGACGTTAGCAGAGTGAGTTGCGCTGGTCATGCCCTGATCGGCCCAAGCCGCTGCGGTAAGCAATAGCAGAAACAACATTAGCTTTTTCATCGTCTGCCCTTTGGTGAGGTTTCTCTCAAACCTCCTCATTTCTACGCTCCAAGTTTGCATATCCTAGCATAGCTCCATCCGCGCTTGTCGTTTTCGAAGGTTGAACCAAATCACCCGAACGGGTAATGCCCAAGGCGGGCTCCCTTACATAGGATGATTTTGAACCTTTAGGAGGGTGACCTTGGTAAGACTATCTCTACTTTTCCTGGCCTTAGCCGCTCCCGCTTTAGCAGAGGGAGTGCAAGCCGGTGACACCGCCTGGATGCTGATGTCCACGGCGCTGGTACTCCTGATGACTCCGGCCCTAGCCTTTTTCTACGGCGGTTTGGTGCCCCAGAAAAACGTACTGAACACCATGATGATGAGCCTGGCCTCGCTAGGTGTGGTGGGAATTCTGTGGGTCCTCTGCGGCTACAGCATCGCCTTCGGCGGAAGCCACCCCCTGATCGGCGACACGAGCTTCCTACTGCTCAACAACGTGGGGCTGGAAGCCAAGGGTAACATCCCCCACCTTCTGTTCATGATGTTCCAGGGTACCTTCGCCGTGATCACGGCCGCCCTGATCTCGGGCGCGGTCATCGGCAGAATGAGATTCGAAGCCTACTTACTTTTCATCGCCAGCTGGAGTTTGCTGGTCTACGCTCCGATGGCCCACTGGGTTTGGGGTGGAGGTTGGCTGGCCGGGATGGGCGCTCTGGACTTTGCCGGTGGTACGGTCGTTCATATCAATGCCGGTATCGCCGCCCTGGTCGTCACTCTGACCTTAGGTCCGCGCGAAGAGCACGGTCGGGTGGCCATGCTTCCACACAACGTTCCTTTCGTGCTCCTGGGCACAGCGCTGCTCTGGTTCGGCTGGTTCGGCTTCAACGCCGGAAGCGCTCTGGAAGCCAACGCTCTGGCCGCCCTGGCGATGATCAACACGATGTTGGCACCGATGGCCTGCCTGCTGACCTGGATGCTTCTGGACCTCTTTCGCAGCCGCAAAGCTACGACCGTCGGCGCGGCCACGGCCGTTATCGTGGGTCTGGTAGCCATCACGCCCGCTGCCGGCCACGTCACCCCTATCAGCGCCATCATTATCGGACTTATCGCAACCTTCCCCAGCTACTACGCTCTGCAAGTGCGTCCTCGCACCAAGCTGGATGATTCCCTGGACGTCTTCGCCGGACACGGGCTCGGCGGCATCAGCGGCGCTCTGCTGACCGGCGTCTTCGCTTCCGCGGAGTTCGGCGGACCGGGCCTCCTGGGCGGAGAACCGAAGCTTCTGCTGACTCAAACTCTGGCCGTCCTGGCAGCGATGGCCTTCTCGGCCACCGGCACCTGGGTCATCCTGAAAGGGATAGCCCTCCTGATGCCTTTGAGAGCGAGCGACAAAGAAGAGAGAGTGGGACTAGACCTTTCGGCCCACGGCGAGGAAGCCTACGTTACAGGCGAGGGAGCCATTCTTATTCTGCCGGAATCGCTGCCCAAAGCCGTGCGAGCTAAGACCGAACTGGAGACCGTGGCCTCGTGAAACTTCTGGTCGCGATCATTCGCCCCGAACGTCTCCCCGAAGTTTTAGAAGCCCTCTTTCAAGCCGAAGTCCACGGACTGTCGGTCAGCCGCATCCAGGGCCATGGCGGGGAACTCGAAAGGGTCGAGACTTACCGAGGGACGACCGTCAAAATGGAGTTGGTCGAGAAGATTCGCCTTGAGATCGGAGTGTCCGACCCTTACGTGGACAAAGCTGTCCAGGCCATTCTCAAAGCCGCCCGGACCAACGAGGTTGGGGACGGAAAAATCTTCGTTTTGCCGGTGGAGAAAGTCTATCGGATACGGACCGGAGAGGAAGACGAGCAAGCGGTAACGCCCCAGTTTACCCAGTCTCAGTAAACAGAAATGTCCAAACGAGATGCTATCAACGTGATTCGTGAACTTCCGGAAGATGTCACTTTGCCTGAAATTATCATGGTGCTGCAAAGCAAAGAGCGGCTGGAGCGTCCGAAAGAAGAGCTCGAAAAGCTCGTGGACCGCTGGCTGCAGGAGTAGCAACTCCTAATCTTCGGCCGCTCCGGGTGCCGACTGGCGTACGACCAGGGCAGCCGCCGCCGCCCGGTTGCTGACCTCAAGCTTCTCAAAAACCGACTTGAGATGACGCTTCACCGTGTTGGCCGAAATGAAGAGCTTTTCGGCGATCTGGCTGTTGGTCAGGCCTTCGGCCAGAAGGTCCAGCACTTCCCGCTCCCGTTCGGTGAGGACGTCCAGCGCCGATGGTGTCAGGTGACTTTCCACCGTCTTGCAAAACGTCTTTCGGCTGAAATCTTGCTTTTCGAAGAACGCCACAGCCGTCTTCTCTTCCAAAGTCCGCTCGATGAGGTCGGTCGAGCTTGTCCCGCTCACCACGATAGCCGGGATGCCTGCTCTGCGAGTATGCTCCAGCAGCTTCAAGCCGTCTTTGTTGGTTGGATTGACCGAGCTGGACAGTTGGAGATCCACGACTGCTAGCTGATAGCTTTCCAAGTCGAGGTAGCTTCGCGCGTCGGCGAAGCTGCCACAGGCCGTGGAAGCCAGACCGCACTCTTCCAACAACTCCGTTACCAGGTCTCTCCAGCCCGCGTCGTCGTCCACCACCAGTGCCAGACCGTGAGTGGAAGTTTTGGATGCTCCCAACACCGGACGAGCCGCGGGCGCCGAGAGAGTCGTCTTGTCCAAGAGTCCTCGGAACTCAGCTCTGGAGAAAAGCTCCTTCTGAAGACAGGTGATGGCCTGTTTCTCCGTGATGACCTGAACAGCCAACTCTACCGTGGCGTGCCCTGTTAAAAGAATCGCCTGGCAACCCGGGTCCTTGGCCTTGAGCTGCTCCAAAATCGTCAATCCGTCGTGATTTCGGTGGTCGGTGGCCTCCAGCGAGAGGTCCACCACAGCGACCTTATGAGCGCGGGTCTGTACCAGGCTCAGCGCCTCTTGCAAATCGGCCGCCGTATCCACCAGGAAACCGCTGTCCTCGAGGAGTTCGGAGAGGATGTCTCGCCAGGATGGATCATCGTCCACCAGCAAAGCTCGTCGTTCACTCACGGAAGAGGAAACTCCAATACAAATGTGGTCCCCGTTTTTCCATCCGACTCAAGCTCTATGGATCCATCCATCCTTTCCATCACCGTGCGCACCCACCAAAGACCGAAACCCAAATTATGGGGCTGACTCCGGTCGCTGGAGAGTTCGAAGACCGTGCTCTGTCGTTCTAGCGGAATACCCGGACCGTTGTCCGCCACCTTGACGATCACTGAACTCTCGGAAGCTTTACCAACCACCATGATCTGACCTTTGCCCTGCATCGCTCTGGCGGCGTTCTCGAAAAGATTCAGGAAGACTAAAGTGAGGCTTCGGAAGTCGCCATGGACGGGAGGCACCTCCAACTCACAGCTCACCAGCTCTTCCAACTCCAACTCCTTGGTCGCCCGTCGAGCGCACTGGCTGAGGCTGACCATCCCGGAAGCCCGTGGTCGCAAGATGCTGAGGTTCTGACGCACAATCTGAAGAGCGTTCTGGGCGCTATCCTGTATTTTCTGCAGATTCTTGGCAAGGTAGGGCGACTCTTGGACCTGAGCGCCGGCCTTGTCCCAAATGCCTTCCACCCGCACGGGAATAGCCCCGATCTTGTTGTTCAGCTGATGAAGAAGATTGGCCGACAGATCTCCCACCGCCGCGAACGTTTCGGTGAGCGCCTGTCTCTGTTGCGAGTTCTTCAACTGTTCCAGCCGTCGCTCGTTCTTCAGAGCCAGCACGGCGTGGTGGGCCAGACAGGCGACGACCTTCTGTTCCCACTCGCCCGGTTCCTCAAGATAAGCCGTCAAATGACCTAGACCGTCCAGAGCAGCCTGTGCCTTCCGACCCACCGGAGCCCCAACTCGAAACAGCCGGTCGCTTGTCTCCAGTTCGACACCGGTCGCATTGATGAGGTGTCGAGTGATGTCCACCAGCCTCTCCAACACCTGCTCGCAAGGCATCTCCAAGACCCCCTCGGCGATCTCCTGAAGAGCGTCCAGCAATCGAGCCTGCTGGATAGCCACCACGGCCTGGCCGGCGAAGGTCTCCAGCAAGAGCTGGTCATCGACGTCGAAGGCGCGAACCTGAGGACTCTCCAGATTGAGCACCCCCTCCAGCCGACCGCTGGTGCCGAGGAGAGGCACGGCCAGCTCGCTCCGCATCTCCAGGTCCCGATCAAGGGGGAAGTAGTATTCGTTCCAGGGCGGCTCGCTCAGGTCTCCGATCAAGAGAGATTGGCGATGGGTCGCCACCCAGCCGGTCACGTGCTTGCCCTCTCGCGGCAAGGCCTGGACCAACGGCTTCTCTAGATTCTTGCCTTCCACGGCCGCCGTCACCAGATCCTGACCGGAGTCGTCGAGCAGTCGAAAGATTCCGTATTCGGCATTGGTCACTTCAAGTGCCAACCTGAGGATCGCTTGCAGCGTCGCCTCCAAGCCGAGGGAGGAGCTCAAGACGGCACCGGCCCGGTTCAGCTGGGCCAGCTGCGTCCGCTTGTGGCCGGCTCCGGCCGCCCGAAACAGCTGAAGATTGGCGTCCAGCGCCCATTGAAAGCACCGCTCATCGATCATGAAGGTGGGTTTGTCGTACCCCGGTGCTCCTACCTGCTCGCAGGAATCGGCTTTTTACAACCTGTTAACATTTCAACCTCGATTGCACAAACTCAAAACTGCTGGCAGCGCTATACTTAAAGGTGAACGAAAATTCGACCTAAACCCGAATAGAGGGCCGCAAGCAAACCTAGACAGTTTGCCCTTCTGTGTGACAATATGACCCTGGAAAATGGCTAGATTCTTAAGAAAAAACGAAGCATCGACCTTGGCCGAGGTCTTGATCGGCATGGTGGTGCTCACCCTGGTGGTCCTGGCCGTGCTGGGCATTCTGATCCAATCCTCTTATCTGGAGCAGAACGATACCGAGCAAACCGAGGTGCTCGCTCTGGCCCAGGGTTTGCTGGAAGCTCAGGTAGATGAAGCTCGAGTGCTGGAGAGCTTTCGCTCTTTAGAGTCGGTATCGATGACCCCCACGAGCGACCCCGGCTATCTGTACGAACAGCGTGTCTCCGATATGCCGATGCGAATGAAGAAGATCACGGTTACGGTCTTCTATGCCGATCCAAACAACCCGAGCGTCCCAGACTCCAGTCGAGTGCAGGGTGGCCGCGCCCTCACTCTCTCCGTGGCCGTGGCGGAGCCGACCACGTGAAGAGACGAAGCCTCGGCCTGACCATACCGGAGATCCTGGTGACCGCGGTGCTGCTCGGCGCCTTGATGCAGTTGGTGATCACCACCCTAAATGTGCTCAATCGCAGCAAGGCCGGCTTGATGGCCCGCACCGAGCCTCGCCAGCAACTGCGCTCTTTCCTGGTTCAGATGCAAAACGATCTGCGCAGCGCCTCTTACATCTACCCACCGGGAACTTATTCGATCATGGGCACCGACGTGATCGTGCCCGATGTCGACACTACGGGAAACGGAGTCATTTTCGCGGTTCCGGAAAACTCCGCCGGCCCCCCAAGCTTCAAAGTTTGCAGCGCCTTCATCAGGCCCCGCCAGAAAGCGGACAGCCGCAATCCGGACGCCTATGAAACCGTCTACTACTACGTGGAAAACGTGACCCCCAGCGTGTCGATCTACCCCAGCGAGATCGACCCGACCTCGCTGACTGGTGGAAGTCTCAAAGTTTTCGACTCCTACATCGACGGACCCACCGGCTTCCGCTCCCAACTGACACCGAGCGGTTTTGGGATCAATTTTGAGGTAGACTACAAGAGAACACCTATCAAGGGAGACACCACCGCTCAAAAACTTAGCTCGACGGTCGTAATGAGAAACGGAATATGATGACGCGCGAAAATAAAGGCACCATCCTGGCCCTCACTCTCATGTTTATCCCGCTGGCGCTGATCCTGGCTATCACTGTCGCTCACTCCATCACTTTCGGCAGCGGCTACTCTCTGCGAGCCCAGCAGAACGCCAAAGTCTTTTACGTAGCCGAGTCCGGAGTCAACATCGCCTACACGCTCTTTCAGGCGGGCAACTTCTCCACCGATACTCATCAACCTGACGGTACGGCCCGCATCGACGGCGACCCCAATCTTCTACTGGATACGAACAACGATTTCTCGCTGACACGAGACAGCGACGGCTGGTATCTGTGGGACTGGGAACCGGGCGATCCGCGAGAGGACTCGTTCACTCAATCCGGCCTGGAGGAGTCTTTTCGCTTCCAAGTCGTGCGGCCCACCGCCACCTCTTTCCAGATCGTTTGCGAGGCTCGTATCGGAAGGCTCAACGACACCCACGTCCTGGAAGGCGAAGTCTCTTCCATGTTGGACTACGTCATGTACGACAACGGAGACTTTGCCGATTTTACAGGATCCTACGACCAGTACGTGTCCGGCGACATTCACGCCAACGGCGACATCTATCTCCGACCCTTCGAGACTGCGGGGTTGCTCACGGCCTTCGCCGCGGCCAACAACCCGAAATTGACTCTCACCGTCAACAGCCTCACTTCGGGGGGGAGGATCATCCGTCACAAAGACCCCTGGGGAAATGAGGACGACGGCGGCACCGTGCAGGTCGTCAACGCCTCCACCGGAGCCAGCGCTCTGATGGAGAGCGTCTCTCAAGGCTCCTCTTACTCTGGAGAGGGCAACGCCTACGACTCTTACCATGCCGACTGGGACGGTTCGGAATCCAATCCCAATAGCGCCCACTCTCGCTGGGACGGGGCCGTGGCCGACCGCTCCATGGGTGCCCAGACCCAGTCCTCCGCCGTGGTGGAGACTTTCCAGCCGGGTGGATTCTTCTCCAATCAGGCCGGGGTCACCATCGACTCCACCACCTCGGCGCCCTGGGTTTCGGATGTTTCTTTCTATAACGAGTCCGAGGAAAGGTTGGTAACGGTCAAAGAGATCGATCTGGCAGCGATGAACGCCGCCGGTGCATGGCCCAGCAACGGTCTCATCTACTCCGAGGAACCGGTGCGCGTCGTCAATGGGCAAGAGCTCGCGTCCGATATCACGATCAGCTCCGCCTCAACCATCTACATCAAGGGTGACTTCAACAAGAAGTATCCTACCGAGGCCGCCGCAGCCTCGGGAGTGCCCACCCACAAAAAGGCTTCGATCGTGACCCCCGACCGTATCTATCAACTCACCTCGTCCTTTGAAGACAAGCCTTCCTCAGACCCCACCAGCCTGCTCGAGTTGCTTGTCGGGGTGGACAAAGCCTCCGACCCGCCGCTTCATTCGCTGGACCCGGATAATACTTTAGAGATGAACGGCGCCTTCGTCGACGGAGTGCCTACCACCGACGCTCGCTCTTGGATCGATGATCCCGACAATCCCTACTATGTGGAGGACAACGGCGTCATGGGGTTCGACCGAAAGGTCAAGCAGGTCTCGTTTTCGGGAATGGTTCTTAAGGTCTCTTATGCCCAATCAGAAAGTCTGCTAGAGAATATGCAAGAGGTACGAATGGTGGGTAGCGGCTCCTTTGGGCATATGCGAAACGCCAATATGGCCGACTTCGACAACTCCAACGCTTCAAAGACGGTCACCCCCTGGCTGGAGCACACCTACTACATCCCCCCGAAGCAAACCATCGACGGAAAGCCCGGCAAAGAGTTTGAATACGATCCCTCGCTCTCGGCTATCGACGGCGAGACCGACGTACCTTACAACCTTAAACTGGGTCGTCGAGTGCGCTGGTACCGTCGGTAATCATCGGTAGAAACGAGCGGCATCATCCCGTTTGGGGAAGAAGCTGATGAAGACCTTTCCGATTCGGTCACTCCAAGAATGCTCGTCGTGAGTGCCCCCTTCCACCTCCCGGTAGAACAGGTCTTCCCCCTCTTCCATTCCCTGATAACAGAGAACGGCGCGGAGGGTGCGGAGGTCGTCGAGAAGGTCGGGCACGCCGTTCTGGTTGGAATCGGTCATCGACTCTCTGGTCCCGGCATCTAACCAAATTTTGGGAGGCACGTCCGGGGACACCCCTCCCGCGATGGACGTGATGAGCCCTCGTTGTCCCCACCAGAGCGACGGTGAGAGAGCCCCGACGAGGCCGAAGGTTTCGCTTTCCGTCCAGCCCAAATAGAGGGCCAAGAGTCCGCCCAGACTCGAACCGATGACGGCTCTTTGAGACCGATGTTTGCTGAGAGTGTAGCGCGCTTCCAGATACGGGATCACCTCGTGAATCAGGAACTCACGGTACAAGGGAGCTTTCCCGCCCCCGTGAGCGGGGTCGGGGAAAGGGGTGTATTCGTCGATTCTGTGGGGACTGTTGTAGATGGCCACCAGAATGGTCGGCTCCATCTTTTGCTCTACGATCAGCTGCTCGGCCGCTTCGTCGGCTCCCCATTCCACACCGAAGACTGCCGTGCTCTTATCGAAAATGTTCTGTCCGTCTTGGAGCAGGGCGAACGGGTAGTTGTAGGAGTCGTAATCGCTATATCCCGGAGGCAAGTAGACCACCAGGTCTCGCTTGCCCAGCAGCCTCGAGTTCAGTTCGTGATGCACGATGTTTCCGGTAAGAGAGCCTTCCTTGCTGGAAGGTTCGCTCTCCAGGTACGGTCTCAGGGCAAAGCTTCCGTAGCAGGGTAGAAATCGACTCTTCATAGTCCCCCGTTCACAACTGTTCACCGGCTGGCAACATTTTCGTAACATCTGACTTTTCACGTCAACACTTCCAGCCCTGCGTGGATACAATCTCATCTCTACACTGAGGGTGAGCTAATCGAGAAGGACATAAAATGATCAACCCCACAGCAATCAACGGAATCGGACCTCTGCGCAACGCCAACCCATTGGCTGCCGCCGGGCCGCAAGCAGGCAACGCCAATGGAAATTCGGTAGCCCCTCTGGGCGACGGCGGCGCCCTTTCTCCCGAAGCTCAAGGCCAGGACGGCGACCTGGGCCAGATGATGCAAGCCCTTATGCAGGCCTTCGGAATGGGGGAGGACCAACAGCAGTCCCCCGAACAAAGAATTCAACAGCTTCAGCAAGAGATCGCTCAGACCGAGCAACAGCTCGGACAGGCTCAGCAAGCAGGTGATCAAGAAGCCGTGCAAGGGCTCACCCAAAAACTCGACGCTCTGAAGGCCGAACTGGCCCAACTGACCGGACAAGGTCAGGGGGGTGGCCAGGAAGGTGGCGGAGCGCCCGCAGGCGGGGGAGGTGGCGGTGAAGCTGCTCCCGCAGGCGGTGGGGGCGGCCCTGCCGGAGGTGGTGGAGGCGCTCCCGCCGGCGGTGGAGGCGCTCCTGCCGGCGGCGGCGGCGCGCCTGCCGGAGGCGGCGGTGGAGGCGCCCCTGCCGGAGGTGGAAACGGCGGAGGGACAGCGCCCGTCGACGGGGCCGGCGGCGCCAACGGAGGCGGTGAGGCGGGTCCCATCGGACAAACCAATCAAGTCCCTCCCGAACTAGCCGGTGACGATCAGAAGATGGCTCAGTTCATCGAGTCTAAACTCGATGGAACTCCGCTGGCCGGTCAGGGCTTGGGAGCCCACTTCGTGCAGGCCGGAAAGCAAAACGGAGTTGATCCCCTGGTGCTGGCTTCCATCAGCAAACACGAGACGAACCACGGTAAGCTCGGAGTCGGTACCCGCAAACACATGGGCGTGGGAGCCTTCGACTCCAGCCCCAACAAGGCTCGCAAGTGGGACGGCGCGGTCAACCAGATCTACTCTGGAGCCAGGACTTTCTCCAACTTGCGCAAGAAATACGGCTCCAATGAAAACATGCCGCTCTCTCATCAGCTGAGAGCGGTCAACGGCAACGGCACCCGATCGGGCTGGGCCACCGATACCAACTGGCACAACAAAGTTGGAAACACCTACAACAACTACGCCTCCAGCGCCAAGAGCTTCACTGGTGGCGGCAACACCGCCGTGGCCTCTTCGACACCGAAAACGAGCACCACCAAGAAGGCTTGATCTACTTCGACAATCAGACCCGGCTCTATCAGCTGGATTCCCAAACGGTCGACCCCTACAGGGTCGACCGTTTGCCCTGTCCGCCTCCCGAAAGTCGAGTTGTCACGGATGGCTCAAACTACTATTTCGTGCCTTCCGATCTCCGTAGGCCGGACCCGCCTGAGGTCGAGGACCTGGAAGACCTGCAAGAACATTTCTTCAGCGATCAGGCCGTGGAGGCAGCCCTCTCGGTGGCGCCCGAGCTTCTCAAAAGAGACGACTCCGGCTCTCTCATCCACGGCACCACAGGAGCACGAGCCTTCACCGCAGCGCTCCACCGAGTGGCGGCCGGACCGGGCGACTCCTTTCTGGATATCGGCTCGGGATGTGGGCTTCCAGTGTTGGTCGCCTCGCGCATCCTGGGTCGGGCTCACGGTGTCGACGTGGTCCCGTCGGTGGTGAAGTTCGCCCAGAAAGCCGCTCGGGAATTGAACTCCCAAGCGACCTTTGCCCTGGCCGACATCAAGGAAGAGGAGGTGGGGAGCTACGATATCGTCTACATCGCCGCCACCACGTTCAGTCAGGAGTTGAGAAAGACCATTCGCGACAAGCTCGCTCAGCTGCGTGCGGGAGCCGTCGTGATCTCGTTGACCTACTCGTTCAGCTGCCCCCACCTGGTGCTGGTCGACTCCTTCGAAAGCCCCTTTGCCTGGTGGAAGACCAGCACTCCGAGCCCTCACCACTTCTACATTCACCTTAGGAGAGCCGCGTGAACCCCGATGACCTGGTCAAAAACATGGAATCTCTCACCCGGAAGTTTCAAGAACAGGGCAACGACATTTCCGAAGAGGCGCTCCAGGACTACCTGGAAGAGGTGTCTCAGTCACTCAATCAGGTGTTCGACCTGGTTCAGTTCGAGCTCGATCGCGGTCTGGAGAAGATTGAAGAAGCCAAGGACTGTCTTCTCAACGAAGGCCTGGAGGACGATGCGAGAATGGTGAGTGGTGTCGTCGATCATCTGTCCTTTGCCAAGCAACAGTTGGAAATCGGCCAGGAAGTGGCCAGTCAGAAGAGAGACCTGGAATTATGCCCCACGGAGATTGAGGCAGAAAGGTTGCTCACGCCGAGTGTGCTGAACCGCTTCAAGGAGCTCATCCAGGGGTCAGACCCCTAAAAAGTCTGCCTCTTCAAAAAGGCGAAGCTTTTCCCAAAATCCAGCACCTTCTGATCGCTTTGATCCTGCGGCAGTCCAGGGAGCTTATGGGTAAGCTTCTGCTTCATGAGCGCCTCAATCTGAGCACTGCTCATATGGGGGTTCTGCTTGTGAAGCTCAGCCATGGCGGCAGCCACTCTGGGGGCGGCAAACGAGGTGCCGCCCACTTCCTTCTTGTTGGGGTCTTTGAATCCCACACTCCCGGAGGCGTAGATGTCGATTCCCTCGGAACCGCTACTGTACGCGGCTGTGGACTCTCTTAGTTTCCCTTGCTCGTCATATTTCCACTGAGTGGCCCCGACCGAGGTCACCTGATCGTTCTCGAATATGTTTTGAGTGAAGTCTTTAGGAGTGTCGAGGCGACGCCCGTTATTGAGCTTGGCAAGTCGCTCAGCCACCTCTCCCTCGTTCCCCGCCGCGATGACAACTGAGTTGTTCCCCGCTTCAAAACGCCTTACTGCTCCATCAAACTGCCTTCTCGCATTCTGGATGCGGGGTGAATTGTCGAATACGGAGCTGGTGGTGTCCAGAATTCCTTGCATCAGTTTTTGCCGCTCCGGTCCATTGATCTCGGGATCCGTGCTCCTGAGTTTCGAAGTGTCCAGGTCGAAGGCTCTGGCGTAGTTTTCCATGGCCTGATTGCCAGCCCGATTCTTGGCCGGGTCTTTCGAAACCAGACCCTGGAGCATATCGGTGTAGATCCTCTCCGTGACTCGAGCCTTGCTCGTCCCCATGCTGATATTCACCACACTGTTGCGTGCTCCGGAAGCGGAGTCCTCATTCAGCATTCGTGTTTGTGTGTCGAACAGCACTTCCGTCTGACTCCCCACATTGTCACGAAGGGCTTGTATCGCCTGACCCTTCGTCAGCTCTTGGGTGGAGAGAGCCCGGTGTGAATTCATTTGAATTCCTCGGATCCCGCGGTCATCCCGAGTACGAACCTCTCGCTCGTGGACCCGACCTTGAAATCCATCGAACTGCGCCGAATGTCGCACGATCTCGCCGTGCTCGCTGTTTTTGGTGAGTGGAGAGTAGTTGTCTTGCTGGTTGGACCGCTCGAAGGAGTCGTGAATGATCAGTGAGCCGGGAGCGGGGCCCTGAGGAACCCCCTGTTGTCCTGGAAAGAACTGATGAGGAGAATAAAAGCCGGGGGATTGCATCCGCATCTGGGCCTGGTGTTGGAGAGCAAAGTTTCTAAACGCTTGAGCTTGAGCGGCAGCCTGATAAAGGCCCGAGCCAAAAGAAGAGGAGTTAAGCATGTGAGAGGTCCGTCCTGTATATCTATATTCTGGGGACCCTCACTGCTAGTCGTCCACCCTCGAGATTTTTCCACCTCGATATCGTGTCCTGACTGTTACTTGAATTTAACAACTTGATGTTGCGAAAATGTTGTCAAGAAGTTAAAACCGGCTTCACCTTCAGCGACTCCTCTTCGTAAAAAAACGCAATAGCTGTTCCACTGTGGCCGGCTCCACCTCTCGACAGAGCCTCAACCCTTCCTCCAGGTCGCTAAAGAGTTAAGAAACTTCTCTATCTCACTTTCCCGACCCAAGCCGACGGGCCATCTTACCAATCGTCCGAAAGAACAAGCCGCTCGGACGACGGTCTGGCCGAACACAGCAAAACCTCGCCCTCCGGCACCGAATAGGAAGGCTTCCGAATGTATTTGATCTCGCCCGATATCAACCTGGTCCGACACTCTCCGCAGGCCCCGGATCGGCAACTGTATGGAGCTCTCAGGCCTGTTTTCTCGGCTAGCTCCAATAGGGTCCCCCCACTCCAGACCGCTGTGGAGCCCGAGTCCTGAAACTCCACCGTACAGTGGCCACCTTCTTCGGCCAGAAACGGCGAGCCGAAGCTCTCGAAGTGGACATGTTCAGAAGACACACCCGCAGCCAAGAGACCCTCGTAAAGTCGACGGAGAAACGGCTCCGGCCCACAAAGATAAAGCTCGTACTGCTTCAAGTTCATGAGAGACTGGAGTAGTCTCAGATCGACTCGCCCGACACTATCAAAGCGGTCATCCGGTCCGGGCCGACTGTATCGAAAATGGGCTTTTCGGACATCCCCGACCAGCTCTTCCACCTCTTCGCGCAAGACGTGTTCCTTACCGTTTCGGGCCCCGTGAATGAAGAACGCTTCTCTGTCCGGCTGATGCTTCGCCAGCCACTTCCACATAGACAGCAGAGGCGTGATACCCACCCCGGCACTCACCAGCGCCACCGGACGAGTGCTCCGTTCATACAAGACAAACTCTCCGACAGGCTCCTGAGCATACAACCTTTGGCCCACAACAAGAGAACTGTGAAGCGCCTCGGAGCCTCGGCCGCCCTCTTCTCGTTTGACGGTAATTCTCAACTCCGACTCCCCCGACGAGCCCGAAAGACTGTAAGTCCTGACAACCGATTCTCCACCTTCTAGAGGCACTCGAATCGGCAAGAACTGACCCGCTCGAAAGGACGGAACCTCCCCTTGAGCAGGCGACAGATAGAACGACTTGATGTACGGACTCTCGACCTCAATCCGGGAGATCGCATACTCTCTCCAAAGGGGATTCGCCCAACTTCCCGTTCCGTCCAAAGTCGGCGAATACTCTTCCAGTTGCCACGAGAAAGGGAGCGAATTCTTGACCATTCGCCACTGCTCAATCTGGAGTTTCACAAGCCTTTGAGCGCCCGCGAACGACTCCACCTCCGGCCCCTCCCAGACGACCTCCGTGGTGGCAGTTAGGTAGAGGATATCCCCGTTATCAAAATCGAGAAAGAGCAGACCGGCTCGTGGGTTCACCGAAAGGTTGCCGATGGTGTTGAAGTGGTTGTTGCCACTGAAGTCGGGAAAGACGAGAGTCGTGTCGTTCTCGACCTTGACGAAGCCCGGCCTGCCGCCTCGGTGGGACACGTCAACGCCCTGCTGTTTGAAGAAAGAGGCGATGAGAAATGTGTCGGACTTCTCTATCAGCGCTTTGCTTTCTGAACTCAGAGCGACTCCGTCGCTCAACTGGTGAGTCGTATCATCCCTCCACCGAAGCCGGCGCTTCTGAATGTATTGCGGGCAATTTCCGAAGCTTT
>Ga0208701_100019_pt1 | contig 89281 bp, 85 predicted proteins | sample DeeseametaMP1482_FD_184188 | JGI IMG/M metagenome (GOLD analysis project Ga0208701, IMG submission 184188) | Marine microbial communities from the Deep Pacific Ocean - MP1482 (SPAdes) | ecosystem: Environmental > Aquatic > Marine > Oceanic | place: South of Fiji, South Pacific Ocean | collected... | reverse complement strand
GACCAGGTTTTAGAAGCCATCCACTACGCCCACGGGAAGGGTGTCGTGCACCGCGACCTTAAGCCGGACAATGTGATGGTGACGTCCTCCGGTCGGGCTAAGATCATGGACTTCGGGCTAGCCTTCTTCGCCGGTAGCCATTCGCTGACCAACGCCAATCAGGTGATGGGCACGGTGGCTTACTTTTCCCCCGAGCAGGCAGCCGCCAAAAAGGATGTCGATCACCGGGCCGATCTTTACTCCCTCGGCGTCATCCTGTTCGAACTGATGACCGGTGAATTGCCCTTCGTGGCCGACCACCCGCTCCACATGATGCGCATGGTGATCAGTGACCCTCCTCGCAAACCCTCGAAATTAGGCAGCCTGGTCACTCCCTCACTGGAGGCGGCTTGCTTGAGATGTTTGGAAAAAGAACCCGCTTCTCGTTTCGGCGACGTGAGTGAGTTGAGACAGGCGGTGAAGCTTGCCAGGCTGGCGGCTAAAGCCAAGAAGGTCAAGTCGATGTCTCCCAAGCCCCCGACTTCCCAGCCGGAAGGCAACGCTCAGGCACCGCCCAAGCCCAAGCCTCCCACCCAGTATTTCAAAACCGCCATCAATCGCACCACGGGTCCCAAGCCGTCCGAGGCACCGGTTGCACCTCCTCTCAAGCCCGCTCAGACGACCGCGGGGGAGTCGGACGTGGATATGTCCGCTCTCTTGGGAACAGTGGTGGATCCTATCGCCAAGCCTCCGGAAAAGCCCCAGAAGAAGACCCGGCCGGCTCCCCCCGAGCGAATTCGTTCCCTCCACCCCGCCCTGGCCAGTTCGTCCTGGCAACAAGAGATCGACGGCGACCGAGACTTCGACGAGGAAGAGGAGCGCCAAGAGCCCCCGCCCAAACCGCGGCCCAAGATCGTCGGCCCTGGAATCTTCTGTCAATGTGGTGCGGAAAACCCGTCCGACACCGACGTCTGCTACGAGTGCGGCGAGGAGATCAAGCCCTCCATTCACATTGTCCGTCAGGATGCGGATACGCACTACAAAAACGGAATGCAAGCTCTCAGCCGGGGGCATCTGGAGGAGGCTCGGCGTGAGTTCAGTGCGGCGGTGGGAAAAAATCCCGAGTTTGGTGAGGCCTTCCTCGAGCTCGGAAAGACGGAACTGAGCTTAGGTCTGTTTGAAGATGCCCACGACCACCTGGAAGAGTCTCTCAACTATTTGAATTCTCGCTTCGAATCGCTGATGAATCTGGCCGATCTGTACCAGCAGGTAGAGCAACCGAAGGATGTGATCACGTGCCTTCAAGACATCCTTGAAGATTTTCCTCGAGAGATTAATGTTCGCTGTCGCCTGGCGCTGCTTTACTGCCAGGTAGGCGAGATCAACAAAGCTCTATCCGCCTATCGAACCGCTCTGAAGTACGATCCGAACAACCTTGCGGCCAACCGCCAGCTCGGTCTCTTACTAGCAGCTGAAGGTGCCGAGGACCAGGCCATTCACTATCTCGAGGTGGTCGCGCGGCTCGACCCGAACGACGGCCACATCCGCGGCCTGCTGGGCAAGCTCTATTCTACACGAGGCCAGTATCGGCAAGCTGAAGACGCCTTCAGTCGCGCGATCGAGCTACGCCCGAAGGACCCGGACCTGAGAGTGGAGATGAGTCATCTCTACTGTCAGCAAGGTCGACTCGACAAGGCGACCATGGTACTCCAGAAGACGCTGACGAAAGCGACCGGCCATCTGGCTGCCAGTCGATTGCTGGCTCAGGTGAGGCTCGAGTCCGGTGATCTCGCGGGGGCCAGGGTTTGCTTGGAAGAAGCGATCGCGCACCATCCGGAAGATGACCGACTGCACCGGCAGTTGGGCGAAGTCTATCTCATGCAAGGCAACCTGGACGGTGCTCTCAACTGTTTCGAGAAGGTGGTGGAGCTTCGGCCCGACTGCGCCCGAATGAGAAACCAACTCGGTCGACTCTATCTGAAGAAGAACTACGACGAGAAATCGATCAAAGAGTACTCCGAGGCGGTCAGCCTTCACCCTCTGGAGCCGACCTATCGAGAAGATCTCGGAATGGCCTATTACGTGAGCGGTAAGCTGCCGGAAGCGGCCTCCGAACTCCACAAAGCAACCCGCCTGGACGGTCGCAACGCCGATTATTTCAAAGCCCTCGGCTTTATCTACGGCGAGCTGGATAATCCGGACGACGCCGTTGACCACTTTAAGTATGCTCTTCATCTGGAGCCGAACGACTCTCAAACCATGGCAGCCCTGGCTCGAGTGCGGATGAGTCAAGGTTTGGCCAACGCGGCGGTTGAATTGTACCAGAGCGCTCTTAAACTAGAACCGAGCTTAACGTTGCTACACCTACATCTGGCTCGAGCGCTGGCGGCGGCGGGCAAGAGCCAGGAGGCGATCAAATCGTTTCGTGATTTTGCCGCGACGGTAGGGGACAAGGCCGATTCCCATCTCCTCTCCAGTGTCTTCGTGGAGATGGGCCAGACACTCTTTGAGACCGGCGACGCGGGTCAGGCGGCCGAGGTTTTTCAGGCCGCCCTCTCTCATCCGGAGAGCCAGGCTCAAGCTCGTGTCGGTTTGGCTAAGGTCAGCTTGAGTCGAAGCGACTTTAGGGCCGCGGCCGGCCATCTTAAGAGAGCTTTGGAGCTGGAGCCCCGCAACGCCGATGTCTGGCATACTTGGAGCATGCTGGCGGCCGAGGAAGGAAAATGGTCGGATGCCATCTCCCGTATGGAGACCGCTCTCCAGCTGCGCGACGACGACCCGGAACTATGGATCCAGTTGGGTCGATGCTATCGTAAGGCCGGTCGTGGGGAAGAGGCGGACCGAACCTTCGCCAAGGCCTCCGACCGCTTCCCCGAGCATAAAGCTCGCTTTTTGTGGCTGCGGGGAAGGCTGGCCATTCGGGCCAAAGACTGGACCCGGGCCTACGAAATGCTTCAATCCTCGCTCGACCTGGCTCCCGGATCGTGGAGAGTCTTCGAGGATATGGCCCAGGTTTGTCTGGGGCTCCAAAACTGGCAGCAGGCCCGAGACTTCATCCAGAAAGCGGAAGATCTCGCACCTGCCGGCAAGAAAGCTTCGGTGCGCCAGCTGTTGAGCCGGCTGCCCGGCTGACGTAACCCTACTCTACTCGCCGGGGCGATACACGCTCATTATGCCGGTCGCGACTTGAGGATACTCCGGTAGGCACAGGCTTACGCCTAGCTGAACGGAGTGGTCTCCGGGACATTTGATCAGGTAGTCGGCATTAGAGTTCAAGATTTCGTAAGTATTGGTATACGAGTCGTTGGTACTCGGGCAGACCTCGATTTGCTTGATGAATGGCTGAGGAGGCAAGGCGATGGTAGCCAAGTCGTCCGGATAGAGGTTGTCGTTCTCCAGAGCGTACAGCTGTAGAGCCGTGGCCAAGTTCCTCTCGTTCTGCAGACAAGCAGAGTGGTACGTCTTAAACCGAGCCCGCATCAGTACTGGAGTTAGAATAGCTGCCAGAATTCCCAAGATGCCTATTACGATCATCAATTCCAACAGAGTGAATCCGCCGCGCTTACCGCGACGCGCTGAATTTACTTTTAGCATTAGACAAGCTCCCGTCCCAAAAGTTCTTACTCTTGACTGCTTTCCCTGGATACCGAGGGCTAGTCTCAGGTATCCCCCAGGGTAACCGAGGGACGGATCCCCATCCGTCTTCTCGGGGAACAGCAGGAGAATCACTCCGTAATCGTTTATACCCGGTCAGCCGTACTTCGGACGCCGTGATGGAAAAAAGATCCTATTGCTTGTATCCGAGGCGCATGTTTGAGGGAAACCTGATCGTTGAGAGACGGTATAACACTCCACACGGATTGAGATGAAAGCACATGAATAAGAAAAACAACGGTAGTAAATGGAAGAGTGGATTGCTGGCTACGGTCGGTGCGCTCCTTTTCGTCATATGTATGGTCGGACCCGTGCAAAGTCAGTCCGCGAATGAAGACTACGCGATACTGATCGTAGGTGACGAGGGCACCGCCGAGATGTTGAGAGAAGAGAAAGTCTTGATCAATGAGATGGCGAAGACTATTCGTCAGCAGACTCCCGAGCAGCGTCTTCCGATCTACAGTTATCACTTCAATAAAGAGCGAGAACGCGCCTATTGCGAGAACAAGCTGAATGTCTTGAGCGAAGACCTGCTGTTCGTGGGGATCGTGAAGCTGAAGGACAAGGTGCCGTTGAAAGTCGTTTATCGGGTTGACCGGATCAGCAACCCGGCCAGAGCGGCCAACGATATCCTGGAGCGGGCCGAAGAAATTCTCGCAGAGGCCTCACCTCAGCCTACCGCGACCTCCAGCCCGACGCCTAATCCGAGCGCCTCTCCCAGTACCAAGCCGCCGGTGGCTAACGGTCAGGGCTTCCGCGTGCAACTCGGCTCTTTCGCCCAAATGAAGTACGCTCAGGACAAAATGGCCGAAGCGACTCGGGCCAGCCTGGAAGTCGCCATCATCGAGAGTGAAGGCCCCGACGGGGATACTCTTTACAAGGTCTTGTCGCCGCTTCTCCCCGACCGTTCCGCAGCCGATGAACTCTTAGAAAAGTTTCACGAAGCGGGATTTGAAGAAGCTTTCTTGACTCGCGTAGGAGAGTAGCGTCTACCTCAATATCGTCATCGATGGAAGCGCTCCGTATCTGGACCGCTTCTTTACCTATGCCGTCCCGGAGCATCTTGCCGAGGAGTTGAAGCCGGGACAGTACGTCAAGGTTCCCTGGGGCAAAAAGACCCGAAACGGCTTTGTTGTGGAGTTTGTGGAGCGTCTTCCCGAAGCGCTCCAGGACACGGAGATCAAGACGGTACAGGAGATCCTCTGCCCACAGGTTCTTATTGGGGCAGAGGTATGGAAGCTGGTAGGCTGGCTAAGGCAGTTTTATTTCGGGACCTGGCCTCAGGCCGTCCGTTGCGTCTTGCCCGGACCGGTGCTCCAGGGACTACGTCGGAGCACGAAATCGAGAACGACTCCGGACAACGACGAGTATGAGGTGGAGGAGCAACCACCGGAGTTGACCGCGGACCAGGCGGCCGTTTGGAAGGCACTCTCCGAGCAACTGCACGAAGGCGCGACTTTCTTGCTCCACGGCGTGACCGGCAGCGGAAAAACCGAGATCTATCTCCGCGCCACAGCCGAATGCCTGGCTCGCGGACAGACCGCCCTGGTCTTAGTGCCCGAGGTCGCCCTGACTCCCCAAACACAGGCTCGCTATCGAAGGCGATTTGGGGCCCAGGTCAGCATTCTCCATAGCGGGCTCACCGGGGCCCAGCGTCGCGAGCAGTGGTGGAGAATCGCCGAAAGGGGAGCCAGGGTGGTTGTAGGCACGAGGTCGGCCGTTTTTGCACCGCTGGACAATCTCGGACTTATCGTGGTGGATGAGGAGCACGACTCATCTTACAAGCAAAACTCTGAGATTCGCTATCACGCCCGTCAGGTGGCCGCTTGGATCTCTCAGCGAACAGGTTGCACGGTGCTGCTGGGAAGTGCCACCCCTTGCCTTGAGAGTTATACGCTGGCCCAGAACGGGAGGTATCGGCTTTTAGAGCTCCCCAACCGGGTCTCCGGACGATCGCTTCCCGAAGTTCGAATATTGAAGGGGCATGGGCTGCCTCACGAGGCACTCGCCGCGCTGGCCAAGCGGAAGGCTAAAGGAGAGCAGTCCGTTATCCTCCTGAACCGGAGAGGGTTTTCCAATTATCTTCAGTGCTATCACTGCGGTTGGGTGCCCGAGTGTCGGAGCTGCAGTATCTCTCTCACCTATCATAAATCCGACCGTTCGGTGCGTTGCCACTACTGCGGTGCCCACTGGCCGGCCCCCGACAGCTGCGCCGACTGCGGAGGCACCGCCTTGGAGTATCCGGGTAGGGGCACGGAGCGGTTGGAACAGGAACTCCAAACCCGTCTCCCCGAGCTGAGAGTGGCAAGACTGGATCGGGATACCGTGGGGGGTAAAAGTTCGGTCTTCAGCCGCACTTTCGACGCCTTCGGAAAGGGCGACCTGGACTGCCTGTTGGGCACTCAGATGGTGGCCAAGGGACTGGATTTCCCCAACGTCACGCTGGTCCTGGTCCTGGAGGCCGACACAGGTTTGCATCTTCCCGATTTTCGCGCCTCCGAGCGCACTTTTGCCCTCTTGACTCAGGTGGCCGGCCGGTCCGGCCGCGGGGATTCTCCGGGTGAAGTTGTTTTGGTGTGCAAGAAGCCCGAATCGCAGGTCTTTCAGCAGGTTTTGGGTCACCGCTGGGACGACTTCGTGGAGTCGGAACAGGCCCTTCGCCAGGCTTTTCGGTACCCACCCTACAGTCGTCTGCTGAGAATTCTCATGAGTGACGAGAAGCCGGAGAGGCTGGAGAAGACCGCCGAAACGCTGGGGGAGTGGCTGGACGAAAATCTGACCGAGACCAGGGTGGAGGCTTTAGGTCCCGCTCCTTGTCCTCTGGAGAAGCTACAGGGGCGCTATCGCTGGCATGTGTTGCTGCGCGCCCCGGCAGTGCAGGATCTCCAGGTCGTCGTTCGAAAATTGGCTGCAACTCTGGATTTTGGCAAAACTCGATTGACCTACGACCCTGACCCTTTGGATCTGCTGTAGCGAGTATAAACCCGGAGAAACCTTTTTCATCAGGTAGTGATCAACTACTCGGAGGTACCTATGACCACAAAATTCACCAAGCCCGCTCTGGGCCTACTGCTCGCCATACTCTTCGTGGCCGGCCCCGTTTGGGCCGTGGAGAGAATTAAGACCGACGGGACCAACAAAAACAGCCCGATCAAAGTCGACAATCTCCAGTTTCAAGACTCCGGGTACGGGTTGCCCGGACCCAACGCCGAGATTCGCACCTCGGTGACGGTTCGCAACACGTCTAAGGAAGACGACCTGAAAAACGTTGTCATCAAACTTCAGCTCAGCCTACCCGGCGGCGATATCGTTCAGGAGTGGAGCAAGAACATGCCCACCATGAAGAAGGGCGAAGTGGTCGAGTTCGATCCCGGCGCCGTCTACTACAACTACAGCTTCAACAACCTTCAAGCCGGTGTCGAAGTCGAACACGACAAGCCGGAAGAAAAGAAGGAAGACGAGAAGAAGTAGGTTGGCTGTTCTTCCACTCAAGTACGTCGGCGAGAAAGTCCTCAGGCGCAAAGCGACCCGAGTTGCCGAAATAGATAAGCCGCTGGTCCGTCTTTTGGACGACATGGTGGAGACGATGTACGCCGCTCAGGGGATCGGTCTTGCCGGTCCCCAGATCGGCGTTTCTCGGCGAATCATCGTGGTGGACGCGGGGGACGGACCTATCCAGCTGGTCAATCCTCGCATCGTGGACCACAAAGGTCGGGCGGTCGGCACCGAAGGTTGTCTCTCTATTCCCAGTATTTTCGGGGAAGTCGAGCGCTGGAAACATGTCGTCGTGAAGGGTCTGAACGCCAAGGGTGAGCCGGTGGCCTACGAAGCCAGCGGTTTATTCGCGGTAGTCCTTCAGCACGAGATTGATCATCTCGACGGTCGCCTGTTCACGGACCTGGCTACCGACCTGATCGACGCCGAAGCTATCGAAAGAGAGCAGGACGCAGACTGATGAGGACGATCTTTATGGGGTCACCGGAGTTTGCGGTGGCTTCCCTGGAAAAAGTGCACGAACTCACCGATCTGCAGGCGGTCTATACCCAGCCTGACAAGGTTCGCGGTCGGCGGGGCAACAAACTCGAGCCGACTGCGGTCAAGAAGAAAGCGCTGGAGTTGGGGCTTCCCGTTCACGAACCCAAGCGGATTCGTGACCCCGAAGTCATCGAAGAGTTGCGGGCTTACAAACCCGATGTGATTTTGGTGGTAGCCTACGCAAAACTGATTCCGCCCGAGATTTTGGAGCTACCCGAGCACGGCTGCATCAATGTTCACCCGTCGCTTCTGCCGAGATACCGAGGTGCTATTCCATTGCAAGCCTCGATTTTCAGCGGCGACACGGAGACCGGCGTCTGCACCTTTTTTATGGACGAGGGCTACGACACCGGTGATATCATCGTCACCCGACACACCCACCTCGGTCCCGAAGAGACGTTCTCGGAGCTGTCGGAGCGTCTCGCTCTGGTGGGGGCCGACGTGCTGGCGGAAACGATCGGATTGCTCGAGAGTGGAGAGCCTGTTCCGCGCCTCAAGCAGCCTGCTGAAGCCGAGGGCGGCTACACGAAGCCTCTCAAGAAAGACGATCTCAAACTGGACTGGAGTCAGGATTCCGAGCAGGTACGAAACCGTATCCGCGGACTCGCTGAAGACCCCGCGGCATCCTCCACACTGGCCAACGGAGACTCGATCAAGATCGCTCTGGCTACTCCGGCTCCGGCGGAGTACTCAGGCGCGCCCGGCGAGGTTTTGGGAGTAATCAAGGGCAAGGGACCGGTGATCGCTTGCGGCCAAGGAGCTCTCGTCTTGGAGCGAGTGAAGCCCGCCGGCAAAGGCTGGATGGACGGTTTCAGTCTGTGGAACGGCAAGAAAGTGGAGAAGGGCGACGTGCTGGGGGCTCCTGCACCCGCAAATACTTAGGACATGTCCTAAGCTCAGGCTTGTCTGAGATTTCTCAGACGAAGTTGACCACAAGCGGCGTCGATATCGGCGCCTTTTTCTTGTCTCACGGTGCACTTGATTCCGTTTTGCTCCACAATGGCCTGAAAGGCCCGGATGTTCTCCGGCTTGGAGCGTCGATAGGAAACCCCGTCCACCGGATTCCAAGGAATCAGATTAACCAGGCTGTGAATCTTGTGATCGTTTAGGAGGCGGGCAAGTTCGGCCGCTTCATCCCGGGAATCGTTGATGCCGTCGAGCAAGATGTACTCGAAAGTAATCCGCCGTCGGGTGGTTTGAAAGTAGCCGGCGCAGGCTCGCATCAACTCTTCCAGATTCCAACGCCTATTGACCGGCATCATCTCGGAGCGAAGTTCGTCTCGGACGGCATGCAGGCTGATGGCCAGCCGGATCGGCAACCCTTCTTCCGACAGCTGTTGGATTTGGGGGACCAGACCAGAGGTGGAGATGGTGAGGTGGCGGATGCCGATGTTGAGCCCGTGCTCGTGATTGAGAAGTCGAGCCGCTCTCAGCACCTCGTCGTAGTTGTGGAGAGGCTCTCCGAGGCCCATGAACACGACGTTCGCCACGCGCTCTCCTTTCGGTCGGAGAGCGTTCTGGATGCGGGTCACCTGTTCCACAATCTCCCAGGTGCTCAAGTGGCGTTTGAGCCCGGCCACTCCCGAAGCGCAAAAGTTGCACCCCATGGCGCAACCGACCTGGGAGGAGATACAGACGGCCAACCGGTCCGGACCCATCTCGTCGAGATAGCGCATCTGCACACTTTCGACCTCGCCACCGAGGGGAAGATCAAACAGATACTTGGTCGTGTCCCCGGCCTCCGATTCGGCCACGGTCCTGGTCGAAAAACTCGGCAAAACGGCCACTTCTTCAAGCTTTTCGCGGAGCTTCTTGGACAGATCTGTCATCTCCGAGAAGTCTTCCACCCCGCGGGAATAGATCCAGGCGAAGACCTGGCGAGCCCGATACTTGGGCTCTCCGATCTCTCGGAAAAAATCTTCCAGCTCCTGGTAGGTCAGGTCCTTGAGGTTGCGCTTACCGTTCAGGACTCGCTCCTGGGGGTTGCGCGGCAATCGTTTGAAAAGCGGGGGTAGGGCCGACGTCATGTTAAGGTGAGTATAGGCACCACGCCAGGTACCGTCAATCGCTTGTAGAATCGCTTTCAGCGCTCTTTAAGGGAGCGAGAGTATGATGTGACAAACATGTTACAATTTCCATGTTGTGACCACTGAGCCTCACTCCTATAATAAGTTATCCAACATTGTGGCCAAAATAGGCCCATAGCGGAAGGGTTTTCAATGCAATCAGGCTCCATAAATCAACCACCTAAACAACAGGTACAGCGCAAACAGCCTCAAGGCGCTGAGGTGGCAAAAAATCAAGGGCAAGAGACAGCCCAGGCTCCCGACAATCAAGCGGTTGAGCAGGCCCCTCAAGAACAGGCCGTCCCCACCGAGAAAGTCGCATTCGGCGCGGTGATGGACGTCTCGCCGGACGCTCTTCAGGTGAAGGACGACGGCAAAGGCGGCTACGAGTCGGAGATGACTCTGGCTTTCGTCAAAAAATCCGACAGAGAGCGACTGGAGAAAGAAGGAGCCATCTTTCCCGAGGTCGGTCAGGCTGTCCTCGGAGACGGTATCGGAGCCGACGGATCTCTCGAGGTTGTCTCAAACTACGACACGGAAAACCCTATCTCCAAGAACATCGGAGCTTCCATCGAAGTCGATAAGTCGTTGCTTGAGGCCGATGAGACCGGCGCACGACCGATCGACTCCCATCGACCCATTTTCCTGGCCGACGGTGAAGACGTATTGCCGGCGGACAAGAAAGCCGTGGACAAGACATCCAACGTCATCCCCCAGGGCTACACCGGCACTCTGGCCACTTCTCGAGCCGGTCAGAAGACCGAAAGCAAAAGAATCTTAGCGAATAACATCACCAAGACGCTGGGGACCTTCTCGGGCAGTTCGATGGCCGGCTTCCCCATGCCGTTCATCTCCAGCTACGCTCCGATTCTAGCCCTCGGCTCGGCCGGGTTCGCTTTCAACCAAAACATGGAAGCTCGCAAGACAGCCCAGGACCAGATTGGCTACCTGGAGTCTCAGCAAAAGCGATCGACCAACGACATGGTGGAGCTGGCCGACGAAATGGTGGGCCAGGGCACTTACAAAGTCTCAGCCAAAGCGCACCGCAAGCGCTTGGAAACTCAACTCCGCCAGGCCAACCTTCAACTCGGTTCGGCGGGACTGCTGGCTCTAGCCGGCGGTACATCGATCGTCGGCTCGCTGGCCAACGCTGGTGTCGCGGGCTTTGCCGGAATGGCCGGAGCCGCCGCGGCGACTCCTTTCCTGGCTGGAGCATCGGTGCTGATGGGCAACGGTGCCATGGTTTTCAACTCGTTGGCCGAGCTGAAAGATCTTTCCAAAGAGCGCTCTGAACTGAAAGCTCTCCAGGAAAACGGTGAAACTCACGTGGACCGCGTCGTCGAGTTCATGAATCAGATTCAGGACCCGAGCAGCGGCAAGGTTGTGGCGAAACGTCCCGAAGCGTTGGGCGACGAGCCCGTGAAGATGCCGATTTCCGAACGCCTGAAGCAGATCGACAAAGAGATGCGCACTCAGCGATTCATGGCTGCGGCGTTCTCCGGAAGTGCCGCGACGATCGGCTCGATGCTGACCGGTATCGGCACTATGTCCGTTGTCGGTCCGCTCTCGCTGGCCCCTGCCGCGGCCGTGGGTGGCGTTCAAAGCGCTATCCGGCTCAAGGCTCTGAACGGGGAGAAGAAAGAGCTTCTGGAAGCCCAGAAAAACGGCGAAACCATGATCGAGCAGGATATCCAGCAAAACGATGGGTCCTGGAAAAAAGAGAGAGTGCCGATCTCCACGCTGTTGGCCGAGAACAAGAAAGAAACCAACAAGCACAAGCTGATCATCACCGCTGCTGGAACGTTCGGTGCCGGAATAGGTCTGACGCTGGGAGCGGGGATGTCTCTAGCTGCCGCTTCGCCTCTCTTGCTGGTGCCGCTGGCCGTCGGAGCGATGCTGTTCCCCGACAAGGTGAAGGCTTTCGCCGACAAGGTCAAAGACTTTTTGAGCGGCACGCTGGGCGAGCTTGGGCAGTCGGCTCGTGCAGTCAAGAAAGAGACCGGTAAGGAAGCCGACAAGTTTGCCGGTAGCATTGATGAGAAGCTGGCCGCGCTGAAGGAATCGAGCCCCGAACTCTTCGCCGCGCGCGATGAGAGTGCCATCCCGTTCAAGAAGGACAAGCCCGGTGGCTACTTCACCGAACTCAAAGAGATGGCTAAGGGGTATGCCACCGCCGACTCGTCGATGGAGCGTCACGAGAGACTTCGAGAGATCAATAGTTGGATTGAGCGCGCTCCCGATGCCGCCAAGCCCGGGCTGCAGCTTTTCCAAGAAGAACTCACCAATATGTCGATGAATGTCGAAGCTCAGTGGCTGGCTCGGGATATCTCCATGGAGATGAAGACTCCCATTACCGAGAAGGTCGTGAACGACGACAGGGTCAAGGCGAGAATCACGGAGCTCGATTTTCCGGCCGATACTATCCGCGACCAGTACGAAGAGTCGCTGTACATCGAGAACTCTCCTCAGAAGGCGAACGCTCTTCTCCAGGACTCCCAGGCCGGAGATCGCGACGCCTCACGGAAACTGGCTCGAGCCGAAGTCTTCAAGGCTGCCCGTATACTGGCCCTCAAGGAGCGAAACCTCGGAGTAGACCTCTACACTCGCTACGTGGATGCCATCCAGAGAGCCGAAGACGAGGACAACCTTGAGCTTTTGATCAAGGAAGTCGGCTACAAGCAACAGGTGGCCGTGACGGGTGAAGAGATCGAACAGGTCTCCGCCGCTCATCGTACGCTGAACACTCCGCTGCAGCTGGCTCCCGAGAATCCTCAGCCTCACCAGCAGAAGTTGGGTATCGCGGTGGAGGAGCTGAAGAAAGCAGACCCGGAAGCTGCGAAGCAGTTTTTGGAGGCCGACGCCAAGATTTCCAATCCCGAGACCTTCAAGGGCATGAACGCTCAGGAAGCTCTGGCCGAGCGCACGAAGCTTAACGCCGTCTACCAAGCCGGCCGGCGCAGTTTGAAAAAATCCGCACCGGACGCCCTGAAGACTTATCAGGAAGCCGACGAAAAGTTGAGAAGCCTGGCCCGAATGGAGCCTCAACAACAGGTTCAAACAGCGGTGGCGCTGCAAGGCCCTGAGGCAAGGATGGAAAACGCCTTCCGCTCTCTGAGCAAACAGGAGCCGAAACTGGCACAAGAGTTGGGAGACGCTTTCGCGAAGCTCAACAACCCGCGGGAGTACGAAGGCCTGACCGATCAGCAGATCAAAGCTGTGAAGACGGCCAACTCTCTGGAACTCGGCAAAGCGCGTAAGAAGCTGATGAAAAAGGAGCCGGAGTTGATGAAACTCTGGGATGGCGCTCGTCAAGAAGTTGAGAACGCCTACTTCGAAAGGTCGGCGGACCCGCAGGTGCGAGCTAACGTCATGGCCGACCCGGTCGTCAACAAGGCTGCCAAAGAGCTCGGACTGGGCTCTGAAGAAGTCGAGGGACTGACCAACGCCTTGATGAAGTTCATGATCCTGGAAGATCGCCGCGAGTTGACCGCTCAGCTGACCGACAGCGAGGGCGAGCGGAAGCCGAAAATGGAAGAGCTTGCCGCCGTGGTCGACCGAGCGTTGATGCGCGAATCAGCCAAGGCTCTCAACGGTGGGGCGGATTTCGAACCTCCCGAAAGAGTCGAGCCACAAGCCGATCGGAATGTTCAGGCTTTCTTAAATCAGAATCCTCAGGTCATACAGGTTCTCAATTCGGCTCCGTTTCAACAGCTGGCCCAGAACATGCAGCTTCCCGTGGAACAAGTCGTGCAAGCCTATCTCTCTCGAGTGCAAGCTGAACTAAACCCGGTGCTCGCAGCCGAGTTCAACGGTCGACTTGAGGCCGGTGATCTGGCCACCAAACAGACTCTGGATATCTCAGACGCCGTGATCGGCCTGATCAAGCAACAGACGAAGCCTTCCGAGGAAGTTGTGAACCAGCAGCTGGAGCAGAGCATGCAAGGCGACGTCGTGAAGGCCATACTGGACGACCCGGACACCAAGGCTCGTGCCGAGCAGCTGGGAGTTGACGCTGAACAGACGATGCGAATGATTCTGACCGCCGAGTTCTCCGGTGACGTGTCGCCGTTGGCTAAGGTCGAAGAGCAAGCCAGAGCCGGAAGCGCCGTGGCCAAGGGACAGCTTGAGCTGATCCAGAGTATGTCCCAAGATCTGGTCGCGATTTCGCAGCAGGTGGCGGCCCAAGCGCAGCAAGGTGACGTTCCATCGCCCCAGTCGGAAGCCGCTTAGCGATTTCGAGTTGTTAACAAATAATTAACATCGGAAGGTTCGTTTTCAGCAATCCCTTCCACCTAGCGAACGTAATCTATAAACAACTTCCATTTCTTTCGATGCAAAAACGTACGACCGCCCCAGGCGGTCTTTTTTTTACCCCTTGTTCACATAGATGCTTCAAGCTAGCGATATCCTGTCGTTATGATTATCGGGCAAAATGCAAAAATTGGATTCGCAGCTCACCTCACTGGTCAGACTCCCAAGCCCTCCTACAAAGAGTGCTCGGAGCAAGCTGTGTCCGCGCCCGCAGACAAACTGACTCTCAATCAAGACTGGTCGTCCGCCACTTCAACCAACGGAGTGCGGTCCCGCCTTGCCGGCCTGGAGCCGGAAATCAAAGCGCAAGAAGAATTTCTAGAACAGTACGAGACCGTTCCGGATCAGGTGCTGGTCAGACTGAAGAGCGAAGTCGGAAACTTATCAGACTTTGCCACTGAGTACGGCAGTAAAGTGATCAGAAACATAGACCTGACCGGTTTGAAAGCCTCCAAGGCGAGTTCAGAACACCTGATGCTACTAGACCTGAAGGGCGAACTCTCGGTAGCCGAAGCCATGGTTTTGATGGCCAAGGACGACCGCGTTTCGGTGGTCGAGTCTAACGATATCGTGCGCACTCAGGTGATTGGCGATCCTAGAACTGTCGAACCGAACGACCTCGACGCCTCCCTCTGGGGACTGCACAACGAAGGTCAGGACGGGGGGACCGCCGGTATCGACATCGGCGCCAAAGCCGCCTGGGAGACGAGTGTGGGAAGCCGCACCGGCCCGATCGTCGCCGTCGTGGATACGGGTGTCGATATCAAGCACCAGGACCTGAAAGAGAACATCTGGACCAACGAGGGAGAAATCCCGGGTGATGGTATCGACAACGACGGCAACGGCGTGATCGATGACGTGAACGGATACAACTCGGCGGCCAAGAGCAACGATCCGAAAGATGATAACGGTCACGGCACACACGTAGCGGGCACCATCGGGGCGATCGGAAACAACGGTAAGGGCATTACCGGAGTGAACCAACAGGCAAGAATCATGCCGGTCCGTTTTCTTTCTGAAGACGGAAGCGGCAATACAGCCGACGCTATCGATGCTCTGGTCTACGCGAGCCGTACCGGCGCGAGGGTCATCAACAACAGTTGGGGCGGTAACAAGTACAACCAGCTTCTTTTCGATGTGATAGCGGATTCCCCGGCACTCTTCGTTTGCGCGGCGGGCAACGAGGCTTTCGACAACGACGTCACGGCGGTCTATCCCGCGACGTTCCCGCTGGACAATATCATTTCGGTGACCGCCCACGATCGCAACAACGAGTTTCCGAAGTTCGCTAACCGTGGCGAGAAGACAGTTCACCTGGCCGCCCCCGGGGTGGATATCAACTCCACCCAGCCCGGCAACAAGTATCAACTTTTAAACGGGACCTCCATGGCCACGCCTCACGTGGCCGGCGCGGCTACCCTGCTAGCCACCGCCGTTCCCGGCATCACCAATGAAGAGATCAAGTTCCGACTCATGAATAATCTGTCGGAGCTTCCGGAGAAGTACGGAAGTCGTATCATCAGCGGCGGTCGACTGGATCTGGGCAAGGCTTTGGAAAAGGACACCACTCCTCCCGACCCTGTGGGAGACCTGAAACTTGAGTCCGCCAAGCCTACAAAAATGAAAGTTTCTTGGACCGCTACAGGTGACGACGGCGTCGAAGGAAACCTTTCAGGCTACGATGTTCGCTACACCTTGGGTGAGTTTAAGACAGGCGACTCTGATAAGGGCATTCCCTTCAGTGAGGCTCGCCGTCTGGCTACAGGCAAACCGAAAGCAGCGGGCGGCAAAGAGCACATCGAGTTTGAACTCGCTCCTTCCGGAAAGCCACGTCACCTGACTCTTGGAGTGGTGGGACTCGACAACGTGATCAATAAGGGAGAGCTAGCGACTCTCGGCGTTGAAGTCCCCGCCGCCAAGGTGGCTTTCGAGGACCGAGGCGAGGGTGAAAACGCTTTTGCGCCGAGCGAGCACTGGAGCCTGGTGGACGAGCCTGGTCGAGGCAAGGTCTACACCGAATCTCCTGACGGAGAGTATCCTGCCAACCGGGATGCCCAGTTGGTCTCTCAGAAGTTCTCTCTCAAAGAGTTCAAGAAGCCGGTCCTTCACTTCGACTCCAAGGTCGATGTGGAACTCAAGCACGACAAGTTCGTTGTGGAGATCGAGAAGTACGGATGGTTCGGCCGGCGGAGCTGGTCGGAGATTGCTAGCTTCGACGGATTGAGCGACTGGCAGAGCCACAAGGTCGACATCAGCGACTACACCGGCAAAGACGACATGAGAGTGCGTTTCCGGCTGGTCAGCGACCGAGACCGCAACCGCGACGGCGTGTTCTTAGACAATATCGTGATCGCCGAGAGCGCGGACTCATAGCACGTTACAAAGTTGTTGACAGGCGAGTGCTGCGCCAGAAAGCCCCTTCCAGATGGAGGGGTTTTTTCCATGCATGAGGCCATGAACGGCGCCGTTTCAGTTTTTTTTAAGGCGATCGACGACATGGGAATTTAGTTCACAAGGATTTAATAACTAAGGCTTCTCGCTTTCCTATATTTGTATCAGAAAACAAGCCCAAGAGGCTGTTCAATATTCCAGGGAGATTACTCATTATGATTTCTAATATTAATAGACAGAGCGCGGTATTCGCAGCTAAACGGCCCCAAGCGGCTGCTGCTGCCGCCCCCGCTCAAGAAGCCGCAGCTGCCAGCGCGGCACCCGCAGACGGCGTCCAAATTTCTTCAGCTCAAGGCGGATTCAACCTGAGCGCCATGATGGCTGAAACAGCCAAAGAAGCAGCCAGCCTCGAAGGCAAACTTCCCGAGCACGTTGAGAACGAAGTTATCGTTAAGCTCAAGCCTGAGTTCGCTTTCGCAGCAGCTGACGGCACCTCTCCTGCCGGCGGATTCGCCGAGCAGTACGGCGCGAAAGTCATCCAGAAGTTCGACATCCCCGAGAACATGTTCAAGTCTTTCAACGGTGAGATGGTACGAGTGAAGCTTCCCGCCGGAATGAGCACCGCTCAAGCGATGGTGATGATGGCTAAAGACGACCGCGTCGAGTACGCCGTACAGAACGACGTCATCAAGCTGAACACCGATATGTCCGGTGAAGCGCAAAACGGTGTGGCTTCGAAGCCCGAGAACTTGAACGGCCAATTGTGGGGTATCAACAACGAAGGTCAAACCGGCGGTAAAGCCGACGCCGACGTCGACGCTCCCGAAGCTTGGACTCTGCAAACCGGTAAAACTCAGTCCGAAGGTGGACCGCTGATCGCCATCATCGACACCGGTATCAACTACAACCACGAAGCTATCAAAGGCAACATCTGGACCAACCCGGGCGAAATCCCCGGAGACGGCATCGACAACGACAACAACGGCGTTGTCGACGACATCCACGGCTTCAACGCAGCCGCCGACAGCGGCGACCCGCTGGACGACAACGACCACGGTTCGCACTGTGCCGGTTCCATCGCGGCCGACGGTAACAACTCCAAAGGCCTCTACGGTGTTTCTCAAAAGGGTAACCTGATGGGTGTCAAGTTCCTCACCGCTCGCGGTGGTGGTACTCTGGCCGACGCTATCGAGTCCGTCCTCTACGCCACTAAAATGGGCGCTCGCGTTACTTCCAACAGCTGGGGTGGCGGTGGCTTCAACCAGGCCCTCTACGACGCTTTCAAATCTTCGCCCGCGATGCACATCATCGCTGCCGGTAACGAAAGCAACAACAACGACGCCCGCCCGGCTTACCCGGCGACTTTCGACCTTCCCAACGTTATCTCGGTAGCTGCTACCGACCACAACGACGGTATCGCTCGATTCAGTAACTACGGTGCAACCACGGTTGACCTCGGTGCACCTGGTGTCGACATCCTCAGCTCCACTTCCGGTGGAGAAAAAGAGTACAAGAGCTTCTCCGGTACTTCGATGGCCACTCCTCACGTCACCGGCGCAGCCAACCTGCTGCTGACCCAGTTCCCTGATATGAGCAACGAAGAGCTGAAGTCGCGCTTGATGAACACCGGTGACTCGGTCGCCAGCCTGCAAGGCAAAACCGTTTCCGGCAAGCGCCTGAACGCCAACAACGCGATGGAAACCGACAACACGGCTCCCGCCGCTCCCAACGACTTCGGTGTGAAGAAAGCTACCGCCGGCGAAGTAACCGTGGGCTTCACGGCCACCGGTGACGACGGCTGGTGCGGAGACGCAGCAAGCTACATCGTGAAAGTTAGCGACAGACCTATCGTGGAAGGCGAAGCCGCCGAAGGCCAAATCTCCTTCGACGCCGCTCAAACCGTACCCACCGGAGCCCCCGGTGAGACCGGTACTCTGGAAGAAGTGAAGATCAAAACTCGCCTCTCCGGCACCGAGCGTCCCATCTACGTAGCTCTGAAAGTAGCTGACAACATCGGCAACCTGAGCGAAGTCAGAACAGCTTCCGGCACCGTACCCGCTGCCAAAGTAGCTTTCGAAGACACCGTAGACGGCGACTCCAACAACTTCACCGCTGAAGGAAGCTGGGCCAAAGTCGAGTCTCCCGGACGTGGCAAGGTTTGGACCGACAGCCCCGACGGAGCTTACGGACAGGACTCTGACATCAGCCTGACCAGCCGCCCCATCAGCCTGAAAGACATCGCCGGCGCGACTCTCGCCTTCGATGCTAAGACTGACCTGGAAAACCGCTACGACAACGTTCACGTTGAAGTCGCCGAAGTTCCGGCTGAAGGTGCCGAAGCCCAGTGGGCCAGCGCCGCGGTTCTCAACGGTGCCTCCGACTGGAGTAACCGTGAAGTCGACCTCTCTGCCTACGACGGCAAAGACGTTCAGGTTCGCTTCCGACTGAAGTCCGACGGTTCTGTCAACCAGGACGGTATCTACCTCGACAACATCGTTATCGCCGGTGGCCAAGGCTAAGCCTGAACATCATCGCTAACGAGAAAGACCCCCGTTCAAAACGGGGGTCTTTTTACGTTGAGCCGGGAACTTATGGTCAGATGACGTCGGTTCGTTCGTTGCTTTTCGTGGTTACTCTCCTCTTCGTGGGCTGCTCGGCCTTTCCGAAAGAAGACCTGCGACACACCGATACGACGACCTGGAACACTAGATATGAGCCTCGTGAGTACCAGAGTTTAGAGGAGTGGGAAGCTCGCCGGGAGATGCTGACGGCTCTGCTGAGAGCAGGAGCCGGGCTCTATCCGCAGTCGCCCGACAACCCACTAAATGTCCGTCGCTCCACTCCGATAGAGGGTGAGGGCTACACCGTAGAAGCCGTTCTCTTCGAAAGTTTTCCGGGCTTCTACAGTGCCGGAAGCCTCTACCTGCCGAAAGGGGACGGTCCGTTCCCCGCCATCATCCACGCCCACGGACACAAGCCTGGTGGGCGATTTCAAGAGGACGATATGTTCGGTGTGCAGTCGGCCTCGGTCCATCTGGCGCGCATGGGAGTGGTCGTCTTCGCGCCCGATATGCTCGGCTTCCAGGACAGTCTTCAGTTTGGTCATCGGGAGTTGGAGCCGGTCTTTCAGTTGTGGGGCCTAAACGCCATGGGACTGCAGACTCTCACCAATCAGAGGTCCGTGGATTTCCTGGAAAGTCTACCCGAAGTGGACCCGGAAAGAATCGGGATTATGGGTTGGTCGGGGGGCGGTGACCAGACCATCGTCGCAGCGGGATTGGACGCTCGAGTCAAGGTCTCTATCCCGATGGTGACGACCTCGGCAAACACCCAGTCCACCTGTGCTTGCGGCAATCAGCCGGGCCTCCGCCACGCCACCGACCACGTTGAGATGACGGCGTTGGCCGCACCAAAGCCGCTGTTACTCGTTTCTTGCACCGGAGATTATACGTGGGAGACTCCGAAGATTGAGTTTCCCGCTATCCAGGCCGTCTACAGGCTTTACGGGGCCGGGGATAAGGCCGAGAACGCTCACATCGAATACGATTGGCACAATTTGTCCCCCGGCTCCCGCCGCGCCGTTTACGAATTTGTCAACCGTATCTGGGGTCTGCAGGCGCCGCTGGAGGAGAGGGCGTTCACGACCGCCGAACCCCGACAGTTGAGGTTCTTTCCCGACGATAAGCTTCCTGAAGAGGCAGCCGATCAGGAGCAACTCTTCGCCAACTGGAAAGCGTTTGTGGCGGAAGCACTCCGCGAGGACGAGCAGCGGGCGGATTTTGAGTCCGTCTATCGCCGAGGGCTGCGTCTGGTGTTGGGAGTAGAGGTTCCGGTGGAAGGGGAGATTGAGCTCCTCGAAGGGACCGATGACATGGTGTATCTCCATCGCCGAGGGCAGAAGGATAGGGTGCCGGTCAGGATTCAGCGAGGTGAAGGGCCGATAACGTTGCTGGTGTCTCCTAACGGCTCGGTGCCTGGCAACGCCTGGAATCTTGATGGCACAGTGGCGGTAGTTCAGGTTTTCTCCGGCCCTCGGGCGGCCGAGAAGGTGGACCAGTTTCGCTCTTTTCACCTGACCGAGGTGGCACTGAAGGTTCAAGATATTTTGACCGCGATCGTCTTTCTTCGCGGGCAGTCTCCGGAGTCCGAGTTCCGACTCGTCGGGCTGGGAGAGGCGGGACTCTGGTCTCTCTTGGCCGCCGCCATCGACGGAGAAGTCGACGAAACGATTGCCGATGTCGATCGGTTCGCGAGTGGAGAGGATGCAGCGTACCTGGAAAAGTTGGACGTCCCCGGGCTGCGCCGACTTGGCGATTTTCGGACCGTGCTGAAACTGCTGCCTCCCGAAAAGCGGTTGGTTCACAATACCGGAGGTCAGTTTACGGCGGCTGATGATGGCCGGAGCGAGGCGTTGACCTGGGAAGAGATCGAGAAGGTTCTTAAACGCTAGACTCGGGCTTTTCGGGCTCCACCGAAATCTGTTCGGAAGGCTCCGACTCGCTCTTCTCGACGGTCTCACTCTCCGCGGATTCTCTTGAGTCTACTGGAGCGGCTTCTGGTTCGGTAGGAGGCTCCGGGGGCATCTCCGGTAGAGGCTCTTGAAAATACTCGGGACCGTTTTCGGCCAGCAATCGGGCAAACAGATCGAGCCGCTCCCGGGCCAGAGCGAGGTCGCTGTTGACGGCTTTCAAGAAAAGTTTGCGGGCGGTCGACGCATCGCCCAGCAACAAATGGCATTGACCTTCGCCGTAGTGAGCCTCCGGTAGCTTCTCGAACTTTTGAGTAGCGGCCTGGTAGTATTGGATAGCCAGCTTCGGGCGTCCGAGGAGATGTTGCACATAAGCCAGGTAGAACAACAAGTAAGGGTTGATACCTTCGTTTTCAGCGGAGGCCAAACAGCTGGACTGCGCCTGGAGCAAGCGAAATCGGTCGTACGGTTTGCCGGCCTCGACTTTGCTGAGCAAGATGTACGCCTCGGCCAGATGATACGAGACCCGAAAAGCTCGAGGATCCATCTTTCGAGCGACTCTCAGATGTTTCACGGCTTCCGTGAGCGGCGCTTTCTGCTCTTCGGGATCGGGTAGGCCCCAGGCTGCCTCAAGGAGGCGTTTCCCTTTCTTCAGGGCGTTGCCGGCACGCAGCGAGTCACCAAATTTAGAAAGCTCTTCTCTCCAGCCTCGCTTGGCCGGCTTGTGCTCATCCAGGTCCTCGGGGAGTAGCGAGGGATGACGCTCAAGCCCGGGGATCTCCATCGCGTGGAGCCTGGTCTCCACTTCCACCAAAATAGGACCGAGCACATAATCGGAAGAGCTGAGCTCGCTCGGCAGCCACTTGGGATCACCCTGACCCAGGGAAGCCGCGATGCGCTGCGACAGCTTGGCCTGCTCTCCGTTGCTCTTCGGTCCAAACCCAAACTTAGAGAGCAAGCTTGTAGGGTTCCCACCTCGCAGTTCGGCCAACAGCTCCAAACTTGTACGACCTTGGTGATGGGGAGAGATTTCGGAAAGCTTCTCCAAGGAGGCGCGAAACAGCTCGCGTTCTCCCGCGAGTTCCTGCGCCAGGGCTAGAAAAAAGACGGGCGCAGGATTAGAAGGCTTTATCTCCGCGGCTTTCCGGAAAGACTCGCATGCCTCGGCGAATCGATCTTGCCTGAGAAAGAAGAGACCTTGCTGGGTGAAGGGGTAGGTGGAGCCGTTCGGATTTGAGGTCAGATCTTGAAAAAGCGACTCCGCCTTTTCTGAATTGCCCTCCTGAAAAGCGCTCCAGGCTTCTTTTATGGTTGGGGCCATAGGCAGTCGAGTTCGGCGGGGTTGAAGCTAAAACCTGGAGATCGCCTGCAGGGTTTGAGTAACGGCTGCTTCTCGGATCTCGTCGCGATTTCCGGAAAAGCGAAGTTCGAGACAATTTTCCCGATCTTCAGCACTGAGCGCCAGAAAGACAAGGCCCACCGGTTTGTCCGGCGTGGCTCCGGATGGGCCTGCGATGCCGGTGAGGGCTACGCCCAGCGATGCTTGAGCCTTGGCCCTGACGGCTCGAGCCATTTCGAGAGCACAGGACTTCGAAACTGCTCCGTCCCGCTGCAAGATGTCCTCAGAGATTCCGAGCCACTCTAACTTCAGATCGTTGTGGTAAACGACCATTGCTCCGCGGAACCAGGTAGACACACCGGGCTGGGAGGTGATGGCCGCTCCTAGAAGACCTCCGGTACACGACTCGGCAAGGGCAACTGTCTCGCCGGCTCTTCGGGTGCTTCCAATTTTTTGGACCAGCTCTTTCCAGATGAAAGGTTTCATTTAAGAAGGCGTTCCGCCAACGAGGATTCCAAGACCTTCATAACGCGTTCATTTTCGGCTGTGGAGGGGTTGAACGCCTGCTCGTTCAAATCTCGATCGATGAGCCAAGCTGCCGGAAATAGCGAACAGACCTTCTCAGGCATCAACGTCACACCTTTGACCGACGTGATGCTGGTTTTGCTGATCACCTTTCTGCTCAGCGCGAGTTCGTTCGAGCAGTCGAACGTGACCGTCCCTCTGCCTCGGGTGACTCAGGTGCAAGAGGTAGAGAAGTACGCCTGCGTGGTTCAACTCGATGCTACCGGTAAGGTGGAGTGGCCGGAGCCAGGTCTTGAAGAGATGGAGAATCCGGAGGCCCTGGAGCGACTCAAACAGACGCGCGAGGAGAGAGTCCTGGCTGTGGGAATCCATCGCGATTGTCCCTACGGTCGTGTTTTTCCGGTGCTGGAAGCTGCCGCGAAAGCCGGTTGGCAGGAGGTGGTCGTGCTGACGACCGAGGGACCTTGAGGCGGAGAGCTAGGCGGCGTTCCCGGCGCGGAGGCGAAGGGGCTTTCCAGCAGATCAACATTACCCCGTTTACCGACGTCCTGTTGGTGCTGCTCATTATCTTTTTGATCGCGGGTTCCAGCTTAGCCCCCACCGGGCTTGAAGTTGGTGAGATAGCTCAGGAGCCCACGGTAGGGGAGAGCAGTGGTGAGGCGAGCAAGGGTGAAGCGACTCTCTTCGTCAGTGAGAACGGAAGCATCACTTATGTCCGCGGCAACGAGGTAAAGAAGAACGTGGATTTGGGATCCATTCATCCAGGTGCGCCCCTGAACCTCACCGCCTCACCGGAGACCCCCGCCGAAGTGGTCATCAAAGTCTACGACGAACTCCTGCTCAAAGAGTTCACCGCGGTTCGTTTGGCCTCACCTCAAGACCAAGCTACATTTCAGTAAATTTTCAAGCCCAGGCGATAGGCTTGGAGCACACTATGCTACGCTCACTATCACAAACAAAGAATCAACACTGTCGGCATGGGTCTCCACCTCGACGCTCGACTCCAGCCGGACCTTCCCCTTCCACCGACCTTCTCCAAGAAGCTCGCCATCAAGAGAAGAGAAGCTTTCCCCTGGGGAAGGTGCTGGCGACCTCCTTTCTTGCCGTTTCGGCCCTCTCGGGAACTGCCGCTGCAGCTCAGACCACCCCGCCCGCCGAAGAAATTTCGGTCACCGAAAAGCTCTGCTGCCAAGACAGCGTCGACCTGAGCAAAGAAGACCCCCCGGGCGAGAAAACCAGGTTCGGCCTCAGCGGCTCCTTCGTAAACGACAACATGCCGACGTTCGTTTCCCGAAATCTGGGCGGCCCGGAGCACAAGACCCCCGACGGTGACTACTTCGACGACGATGGCTGGACCGCGGAACTGCGACTTGAGGCGAACTGGCAGAAGAAAAACTCCGAATACGTTTTGGGCGGCCGTTTGATGATGGCCACAGAGCGAGGGGCCTGGCAGCCGGGCCCGGACTTCACCGGCAAACGTACCGATGTGGGCGAGCTGGTGCTGCAGCGTAATCAACGGGTCGAGCTGAGCGAATCCACGACTCTCGATTTTGGCCTGGGAGCCGGTGTTCAAGCGGTTGGTCAGCTGGGCGGAGAAAGCGTACAACGCTGGTGGCACGGCACCGGACTTCTCGGTGGGCGCACGGGGCAGGCCCTTCAAGGTGACCAGATGTCCGAATCTTTTCGCGTCCGTCCTCTTTTGACCGGTGGTGTTCAGGTTCAGCACCAACTGCTTGAGCAGCAGAGCCTGAAGAGTTCGGCCCAGGCGTTGGTTCCGCTCGGCCACGGGCTCGGTGTCGTGGGGCTTCAGGCCGGCTTGCAGACTCAGCTGGGTCCGCTGAGCTTGGAGTTCGGTGGAAAACTGGACGGCAGCTGGAGCGGTGCGGACGAACTGAGCTTCATGGATGTCAATGGAGTACGCCCGGGCGCCTACGGAAGCCTGAGCTTGGAAGCGAAGAATCTGGGCAGCCTCTACACTCGGGTGGAGACCGGTGGATTTCGAAACGAGCCGACCCTAACCGTGGGTCTTCGTTTCGGAGGAGGCAGCAAAGCCCGTCTGAGTTCTTTTCGATAGGAAGCGCCTTAACGCCTGAACTTCAGCAACATAGCTTTCTGCTCGAAGTCGGTGGAGCGCGAGTAGTCGTTCATCAGATCGTAGATCTCGGCTTGAAGCTTCAGCACTGGTACCAGATCGCGAGTCTCTTTGCCTCGAATCTCCGTCATCAGCTTCTGCGCCTCCTCGGCCAGTCGCAAACTCTCGGTCAGAACGCGGTTCTTCTTGAGCACCTGGGCCAGGCCCAGTAGAACCTTGTACTCCCGTTCCTTATCTTCGACCCCACAGATGCGGATGAGTTGCAAGCAACGGCGAAACGACTGCTCGGCGAAGCCCAGCCGCTGTTCCTTGCCGACCTCAGCCAGATAGAGATACTTGTCGGCCAGTTCGTTCTGGTCGGTGCCGAGCTTTTCTCGCAGCGAGAGCGCCCGCTGCCAAAGAGCCGCGCCCTCCTCATAGCGGTACTTATCGAAGTGGTTCAGGGCTTCCGACTCCCAAATAGGCAGAACGTCTGCGTACAGCTCTTGTGATTCATCGCTCTTGCCGGCGGCTTCCAGGCTGGCTGCCAGCTCCAGTCGGCTATTCAAGACTCGCGGGTCGGACGAAGGGGAGAGGAGTTCGCGCAATCTGAGAAAGACCCGGTCCTGGTCTACCGGAGCGTGGCCGGCTTCGCTGAGGGTTGCTCGATTTGCTTCGAGATAGGAGAGCGCTTCCTCGGCTCGGTCTGATGTTTTGTGCTGTATAGCTTCAAAAAGGCTGGCGGTAAGAGCCTTGATAAGCAGCGAGATCTCGGCCTCCAGGAGGCCTCCCAGCGACATATCACTGATGGCCACGTAGCCCCAACTGCGGGAGGGCCAGTTGACGTTCGGCAAGGGACGGGCGATGCCGTTGACCAGGTGAAACCAACCCGCGTCGGCGCCGCTTCGAGAAATGCCGCACATGCCGGCCGAGATAGCCCGCAGCTGAGGGGACAAGTGGGATAGGTTGACAACGGTACCCTGGCTTGGCGTACTGACCATGGTCGAGAGCGTCTGGTGGTGCTCTCTTTCAAAGTTGGTGCCGGTGACCAGCGATTCGGGTAGTTTGGTGTAACGCTCGAGAGGGCGACCGGATATCACGATGTCGAGCGGCGTCAGAAAGCACCGCTTGCGAATCAAGGAGACTTCGGGCAGCTCGTTGCCCATAGCCTGGTTGACTCGCCGGTAGTTGCCGCTCCCTTTTAAGATGATGCGGGTCGTGATCTTTCCCAAGACCATATCGTTGAGGTCGGCCTGCTCTATCTTGGGAGCCGCGAATCCTTTGTAGGTGCCACAGAACATTCCGTTCTCGGTCAGGAAGTCCAGTTGGATGGCACCTTCTTCGTGGCCGAGATGCAGGCGGAAGGCCTTCGAAAGCTCAGGCAGGCCTTCCACGCCCCGATGAAGTTGGCCGGCCACCGCCTCCGAAATTTTGCGGGCGTCGTGAGCGAGCACCAGGTCGGTGCCTTGAATACGCACTTCCAGTCGTTGAGCACCGAGACGTACGGCGGAGGCTACGAATCCGAGGATCGCTTCCTCGGGAACCTCTTGAATAGTCTTTTGAAGCTTGCTTTCGGCAAACTTGACGGTTTTCTCTTTGATACCGGAGACGAAGCGGTTGACGATTCCAGAGTCTGGTTGGGAGTCCATACCCATGTTTATTTGTAAGGTTCGAGGAAAACCTTCCTAATTGTGATCCAGATCACATGTAGAAAAAATAGGCCGCGATATAATGAGCTTAGCAAAACGACACTCCCAAGACACCCAATCCCCTGCAGCCCGAAGCCCCCACTTCGGGCTGCAACCTTTTGTGGAGAAAATTTGTAAAGGGTCGGGAAATCAAAAAAGCCCTCTCTCGAGGGCTTTTGTGGCTCCGACGGCTGGACTCGAACCAGCGACCAATCGGTTAACAGCCGATTGCTCTACCACTGAGCTACGTCGGATTGTGTCAACGCGACGGATTATAACAAGTCATGGAAGCGATGTCTACCCTTAAACTGACTTTTGCATGCTCTCGAAATATGCGAGTGCCGGATAGACCGCTTCGAGCTTTCGCTCCAAGTTGTGCTCCAGAAGATGGTAAAAGTCCAGGTCGAAACGTTCTCGTGCACGTGGGTTGAGGTCGCCGGCCTGCTGTTGTTCGATTATCGCGGGCATTCTTCGGAGACCGTTTTCCAGGCCCCGGTGTTCGTAGGATAGCTCACGGAGCGAACGGTCGGCCTCGGGCAGGTAGTTGAGAAGTTTGGGAAAGATTTCCCTCTCTTGTAGATGGATATGCTGTAGTACCGCATCCCTATATTCGGGAAAGCTTCCTCCGGCGAAGAGAGCGGGATACCCACTCAAGAGGCGTCGGCAATCATCAATCCAGCTTTGCGGCAAAGATGGTCCGGCGACTCGCGGTGCCAGCCAGAGAATCTGCTCGAACCGAGCGGAAGAAGCGAAGACAAGTGGCTGGAACTCGGTAAGCCCCTTAAACCAATTCTTTTTCGGCCTGCAAGCTGTCCAGAGGCAAGCAGCAGAGGAGCAAGCGGCAAGAGTCTCCACCAGGACCTCTTTCAGGTCGGTTGTGGAAACGTCTCGGAGGTCCGTACATTCTACGGCAGTGGAAACGGAATCCAAATGACCTCCTCGGGAATCAGTTGGCCGCGGAGCGGAAAGAGGACGGCTTTGGTGTCGGAAGGATCGAAGGTGTAAAGGACTTCGTCGTCCACGAAAATGATCTGAGTGCCGTCTACCGAGTAGCAGGGTGAGGTTAGACCGATTCGTTCGGGGAGAAGCTGTCGCAAGGTTTCCGTATCCAGGTCTTTCTCGATGAGCACGGATTTCGATTGGGGCGGTTTGGCCACAGTGGACACAAAGCGTGTCCCATCGGGACTCCAGGAGGCCGCTCCGTGGGCGAACGGGCTGTCCGTGAGTCGCTGAAGCGCTTTGTCTTCAAGGAACAGCCGGTAAACTTCGGTCAGGCCGTTTCGACGGGACAAGAATAGGACCGACTTCCCGTCAGGAGAATAGCGGGGGCGAGTGTTAGTGCCCGCATCGTAGGTGATACGATCCAATTTTCCCGTTTCCAGGTCCATCTCGCACAGCTCCATCGGACCCCATCGATCGGTGCAAAACATGAGCTTCGTGCCGTCCGGAGAGACGCTCGGATAGAGTGCATTCGACTTCAGGGAGACTTCGACTTTGAGGTTTCGCCCCTCACTGTCCACCGAGCAGATCTCGTGGAGAGCTTTGACCGGCCTGACGAAGAATATTCTTTCCAGTGTCGGAGAGTAGGCCGGTTGAAGCTGATGACCCGGCTCTCGGCAGAACCTTTTCAGATCACGCCCATCCGGTCGGCAGATATAAAGCTTCTTGAGCCCGTTGTGTTCGGCGACGAAGACTATTCTTTCCGAGAGGGGGCCGGCGGCGCAGTAGCTGCCCAATGCCATCAAGAGGAAAATGGCTCTAGCTATAAGACTTCTTGTCATATCTTAGTCGTGTATTTCAGAAAACGCTGAGAGCCTGCTCAAAGGAACAGGCTCTCAACGAGTATCGAACGGGTCGAGCTAGACTACTCGACCCAGGTTACCGGACCCATGTGGGTGACGATCCAAGCGTTCTCGATGTTTCGCTGGGTGTTATAACGAACGTTGTAAGGCACACGAGTGGCCACGGCGTAAGTGTTGCCGAACCGTTCCCAGGCCATGATTTCATAGAAATGATTGCCGTAGTAGTCATAGCCCGTGGCTCTCGTTACCGGGATGCCCGCAATGCTGACGGCTTGGGGGCCGGACCAGGTTCCACAGACCATCTCTTTGATGCGAGCTTCCATTTCGCTCACGATCGTCTGAGGCGACTTGTCTTCAATCCGACCGTTGGCCCAGACACCGAAACGCTCGGCGAATTCCAAGCGCATAAACTCCCGGTCAGCGCCCATCGCACCCAGCTTGTTTACCGGAAAGCGACCCTCGGGAGTCCACATGCGGATCTTGCCGTCGTCGAAGTAGAACATCGTGGGACGGTCTTGATAGCAGTAGAACTCTTCACCTTGAAGATCGTACGGCACGTTGGTGAGAGACTTGCAGTCGGTCTTCTCATAAACGAAAGGCTTGACGGGTGGCGGGGGTGGCGTGACCACCTGCTCCCGACGAGTCTCGGTCCGTTTGACCGGTGCCTTCACGGCTCTTTGTGGTGCTCTTGGCTGTCGGTCCGGCCCCAGTAAGGCCATCTCGACTTTCGTTGTATCATCGTTGGATGTGGCCGGTTCGGCGCTCGCTGCGCCGATGAGTAAACCTCCGGCGAGAGCGGCCGTCAGGCCGATTCGAAAAATCTTTTTCATAAAAAACCTCCTCGTTCCCCTGTAAAAGGTTAGAGGGCGTTTCGGCTACTTCCCGGCGCTTCCCTCTTGGAGGCCTCCATGCAAATCCGATCAGGTTGGGCGCGTTCGAGGCTGACCGAGCGGTTGAAAGGAAAACAGTGTGAACGCCAGAACCAACCTCGGTGCGTGCCCTCCCTCGTAGTGAACATCCCGTTTCTCGCAGATACATTAATTCTGGAGCACTTCGGGTCCTAAACCGTCTTTATCGAGCCGGACATACCGCTTACCTGGTGGGCGGCAGCGTGCGCGACCTCTTTTTGAAGCGCACTCCGAAAGACTTCGATATCGTGACCTCCGCCCGACCAACTCAGGTGCGGAAGCTCTTCCGGAACTGTCGCCTGATCGGTCGTCGGTTTCGGCTGGCTCATGTCCATTTCTCAGGTGGGGAAATTGTGGAGGTCGCGACCTTCCGGTGTCAGCCGGAGTCCGATGACGACGACGATCTCTTGCTCCGCAGCGACAACAGGTTCGGTTCTCCTAAAGAGGACGCGTTTCGTCGCGACTTTACTATCAACGGTCTCTTTTACGATATCGCCGACTACAGCGTGATCGACTATGTCGACGGAGTTCGCGACATTGAGAAGAGAGTGATTCGTACCATCAACGACCCCTGGACTCGATTTCAGGAAGACCCGGTGCGTATGATCCGGGCCGTGAAATTCGCCTCAAAGTTGAATTTCCGGATCGAGAACAAAACCTGGGCGGCCATGAAAGAATCGAAGGAAGCGATCCACAAATCGCCACCTCCGCGAGTGCAAGAGGAGCTTTCGCGCCTCCTGGAAGAGGGAGCAAGCTGTCGAGCCATGGCGCTCATGGAGGAATCGGGGCTATTAAAAGAGCTGGATCCGAACCTGGCCAAGTACCTGAAGACAGCCAAAAAACGCTCGGCCTTCGACAAAGACGGCCGGCTTCTCTTCGAACTGCTAGGGCGTGTCGATGCTTTCGTGGAGAACGAAGGGAAACCCACGAGAGCTCTTCTTTTCTGTGTCTGGATGCTGCCGTTCTTACTGGCCAAGGATTTTTTCGAGGCGTCCAGTCCCGATGTTTTAGCTCGCCGACTGGCTGAAGAAGTTTTAGCGCCGTTCGGCGCCTCCCGAAAGGATTTGGAAAGGGTGGCTCAACTGTCGCTTGCCATGCGGCGTTTTCATCAAGGCTCTAAGCGCACCAAGCGTACGGCACCGAAGTCCCTACTCGGTAAATCCTATTTTGCAGAGGCTTTGAGTGTCTATCAGTTTTTTCTCGAGTCCACCAAAGGCGACTTGGAGCAGCTTGAGTGGTGGCAAGAGCAGAAAGACTCTTTCGACGCTGGTAAAAAAGCCAAGCCCGTCACGGCGAACCCGGCTCCTCGCTCCAAAGAGAAGCGCAAGAGTCGGCGCCGAAGGTTTCGTCAAAGAAAGAAGTAGCTATGCTAGATCTGCAGACGTTTTTTGAACAGGTCGCCCAGTATCAGGATTCGGGATTGAGTCAGGACGACGCCAAGCGCGCCGCTGCCGAGGCCGCTCTGGACCTGGTGCAGTCGGGGATGACTCTGGGATTGGGAACGGGTAGCACCGTCGAGTTCTTTTTGCGGGGCTTGGCTGAAAGGGTTCGGCAGGGTCTTGAGGTGCGAGGGGTTCCGACTTCTCAGGCCACTCGTCGTAGGGCTTCCGAACTCGGAATACCGCTACATGGAGACCCGCACTATCCCGATCTTCGCTCCCAACTCTGTGTGGATGGAGCCGATAGAGTCGATGCCAAAGGTTGCCTCATCAAAGGTGGCGGCGGAGCTCTCTTTCGAGAAAAGTTGGTGGCCTGTCACAGCGAACGGGTCTGTATTCTGGTGGACCCTTCGAAGCTCCGAGATGTCTTGGACGATAGCTTCGCCGTGCCGGTCGAATGCTTGAATTTCGGAATCGACAACACCGTAGAGGCGCTGGCTGCTCTAGGATGCACCCCTAGCTTGCGTGGGGGGCCGGAATCTCCTTATCTGACGGATAACGGCCATCTGATCGTCGATTGTGAATTTACGCGGATACCTGATCCCGTAGCCACGGCCTTGAGAGTTTCTGCCCTCACAGGGGTTGTGGAAGTCGGACTGTTCTGCGACCTTTTGGACCATTTGATAGTCGGTTACAAGGACGGCACGGCCGCTTCTTGGAGCCGAACCTAGATAGCACAGCCGTTCAGCTGTACTGAGAAACAGAAAAAGAAAAAGCCGCCGGAAATCCGGCGGCTTTTTCTGTTCGCGGCTACTTGTTTTAGAAGAAGCCGAGGAAGGACGCGACCTTCGGTGCCGCGTTGACGGTCAAGCCGGCGAACACCACGGAAGCGATGGCCATCAGTTTGATCAGGACGTTCAGTGCCGGACCGGAGGTGTCTTTGAAGGGGTCGCCTACCGTGTCGCCGATAACGGCGGCCTTGTGGGCTTCGGAGCCCTTGCCGCCGTTGTTGCCCAACTCCACGTACTTCTTGGCGTTGTCCCAGGCACCGCCTGCATTGGCCATCATAATGGCCATCAGGAATCCACACACCAGTCCCCCGGTGAGAAGTCCCATTACGGCGGCCGGTCCGAAGACCGCACCGACCAGCATCGGAACAGCTACCACCAGGACGGATGGAAGGATCATCTGGCGCTGTGCGTCGGCCGTACTAATGGCTACACAAGCGGCGTAGTCCGGCTTGTCTTCGCCTTTCAGGATACCGGGCTTTTCCCGGAACTGGCGACGTACTTCCTCGATCATCGACATCGCGGCCTTACCCACGGCTTGCATGGTGAGGGCGGAGAAGACGAATGCGAGCGTACCGCCGATGAAGAGGCCCACCAGAACCATCGGGTTCAAGAGAGTCACATCGTACCAAGTCATCAGGTCCTGATAAGTGGCGGCGCTGGCTTCAGTGTTAGTCAGTCCCATCTTGGTTCCCCAAGCATCGAACGGACCGTTGACGGTGGCGGCCATCAGGCGAACCTTCAGTTCCTCACCGTATGCAGCCAACAGAGCCATCGCGGTCAGGGCCGCACTACCGATAGCAAAACCTTTCCCGATGGCGGCGGTGGTGTTACCCACGGCGTCCAGCAGGTCGGTCTTTTCGCGTACTTCGGGAGGCAACTCCGACATCTCGGCGTTACCACCGGCGTTGTCGGCGATAGGGCCGTAGGCGTCGGTGGCCAGAGTGATCCCCAGGGTGCTGAGCATTCCCACGGCAGCCAACGCCACGCCATACAGGCCAAGAGTGATGTGGATAAATCCGTTGCACAGCATGAACGAGCCCAGGATGCCGATGATAACGAAGATGATCGGCATATAGGTACTGAGCATACCGATAGCGATACCTTCGATGATGACGGTGGCCGGGCCGGTGACACCGGCGGCGGAAATGTGCTGTGTGGGTTTGTAGTCGTAAGAGGTGTAGTACTCGGTTGCTTTACCGATACCGAGACCCACCGCGAGACCTAGAACCACACAGCCCCAAAGACCCCAGAAGTTGTACTTATTGGGCATGTCGATACCCGACATCAGGACGTGGAAGATGCCGGCTGAGCCGAGCACCATGAGACCGGACGCGACCCAGACTCCGAAGTCCAGAGCGTGGATGAGTTCCTTCTGGTTGGCGCCTTCCTTGGTTTTTACCATAAAGACACCGACGACGGAGGCGATGATGCCCAGACCGGCGATAGCGATCGGCGCAATGGCCGCCGCCATTTGGTGGTCGGCATCGGCAAACGCGCTGAAGGCGCTGACGCCCAGTGCGATGGCGGCCAGGATGGAGGACGAATAACTCTCGTAGAGGTCGGCACCCATACCGGCCACGTCGCCCACATTGTCGCCCACGTTGTCGGCGATAGTAGCAGGGTTACGAGGGTCGTCTTCCGGGATGCCGGCTTCGACCTTACCCACTAGGTCGGCGCCGACGTCGGCAGCCTTGGTGAAGATACCGCCGCCCACACGAGCGAAGAGCGCCTGGAAGGAGGCACCCATTCCGAAGGATACCATCACGACGGTGGCTTCCTTCAGTCCCATTCCAGAATGGTTAACCATCAGGTAGAAAGCGATGACGATAAAAGCCAGCGCCAGTCCGACGACGGTCAAACCCATGACGGCGCCGCTTCGGAAAGCCACCTTGAGAGCGTCGTTGAGACCGCGTTCTCGAGCGGCGTTAGTGGTACGGGCACTAGCGTTAGTAGCTGTGACCATTCCCAGGTAGCCGGCGGTAGCCGAAAAGGCTCCACCGATAACAAATGCAAACGGAACTTGAATCGCCTGCATTCCGGCCAGTGCCAGAACGAGCAGGATGACGAAAGTTACGATGAGGATAAATCCTACAACTTTATTTTGTTGACGTAGATAGGCGTGGGCGCCCTCCCGAACGTGACCAGCAATTTCTGTCATCGTTTCGGTGCCTTCCGACTCCTTCATCATTTGGGAGAAGAAGATGCGGGCGGCAATTAGACCTACAATGGCGCCGACTGGCCCCAATAGCCAGATAGTATGAAACATGAACCAAACCTCTCGGAAAAATGGTTGCGCCGTTTCGGTAAGTGCATAGGGATCCCTCCATGGGGAACGATCCTTCTCCGAAAGACTCTTTTTAGAGGCTGCGAACCCTGATGAAAGAAGCCTCCCTCATGAAAAAATGTTTTCGAAACCCGGGCATTCGAATGCTCCTATTTCTGTTGTTGACCGGCTCGGCGTGGGCCGAAGGTCTGGCCGTGCCGACGGAGGGGGGCGTGCTTATTTTGGACGGCCGGAACTTGACCGAGATCCGCACCTTGAGTCTCGGAGGCAAAGAGACCCCTCGACTGGCGGTGCACCCGAGTTCACCCGTCATGGCGGGTCTGGCCGGCGATCAGCTTGTTTTCTGGAACTTGCCGACCTTTACCGAAGCCTCCAAGCATCAGGATACGCTTTTTTCCGGGGTAGATTCGATGGCGTTCTCCGCCGACGGCTCAACTCTTTTTCTTCTCTCTCCCGAGCTGAGGGCCGTTCTCAACTTTGATCTCGCGACTTCAAAAGTGATAGGGACCTTGCCCGTCCCCGGTGGAAGCCCGGAGTGGATGAAGGTGACCCCGGACGGGTTGTTGGTAGGCCAAGAGAACTCGGTCAATCTGCTATCCACGAGTCCGGACAAAGGGTTGTTGGCTCAGTATAGTTTCCCCGATTCGATCGTGGCGGCGGTTGTCAGCCAGGGGCGCATTATCCTTGCTCGCGCCGGGATCGCCGGGATCGACTCCTACGAGCTGAAGACCGGAAGGGCGATCGGCTATGTTCCAGCGGCTGGAGTCATTAAGGATATGGTCGCCGGTACCGGAGGGATGTACGCTCTGCTAAACGGAGGAGAGGTTCGGGCACTTTCAGCGGATGGATCGCAGACTCGCTGGACCTATCCCGCATCCGGCTCGACTTTTCAGCAGATCGTGGCCGGGGCGAACGGGAGCAGTGTTTTTTGTTTTGATCGCTCGGCCGGGGTGCTGGTATCGCTGGATGCCGTCGCGGGACAGGAAAACGCGCGGATCAACCTCGGCGGGGTGGGAGCGGCTGAGCCGGTCGTCATTTCCGATGGTCTTTAGAAGAAACGTGCTTAGGGAAGACTGTTGACGAGTCAGATGACCTTGTATATACTGCCGAGGCAGACCGAACTGGTCATCGGGGCGTAGCGCAGCTTGGTAGCGCGCTTCGTTCGGGACGAAGAGGTCGGAGGTTCAAATCCTCTCGCCCCGACCATCCTAAAGGAGAGCCACGGCTCTCCTTTTATCTTTTATGCGGACGATATGAGCGAAACGAAGAAAACGGACGGCAGGCATCGAGTCTCTCTACTCCTGTGTATGTCCTGCCCACCCGAGCCGGTCTCTCGAGGGTTTCACAGGCTCTATGAGCAGAACCATCTTCCCCTCCTGTCGAGACTCCTGGACTGGGAATTTCCGTGTTCTGTGTCGGTGCCGTGGGGGCTCACCGAGCGCTGGCACAGTGACGGCTATCATCAGGCCCTGCGGAGTTGCGCGGAGTTAAGGCGTCGAGGCAAGGTCGAGTTTGTAGCGAGTGCAGCCTACTACCCTATTTTGCCGCTGCTGCCCCGAGAAGCGATCGCGCGACAGGTGGCCCACGACCAGATTCGACACGGCGAACTCTTTCGAGACTGGCACTGTTCGGGTTTCGTACCGCCGGAAATGGCTTTCGGTCCAGAGCTTATCCCAATCTTGGTGGAAGCCGGGTTCGACTGGTGCGCGGTGGATGATTCAACCTATTGCTGTCTGACCGAGGAGCCGCCTCGAAGTCATGTGGCGGAGTGCGGCGGGCTTAAGGTCTTGCTGCGATCCTCCCTCTGGAGCAAAGCGCTTATCGGAGCGGTGAGAAGTGGGGGGAGCGGGGCCGGCCTGGCCGAGGAGATGATGCAAGGACTTCAGTCGTGGTTCGGAGACGAACCCGGATACGTCTTGCTCGCTCTCGACACCGAGTGTCTGGGTACTCACCGGAGTGGCTCGCTCGCCTGTCTCCACGATTTCCTAGCTATAATAGATAGTAGTGAGGACTTTAAGCTCGTCTCGCCCTCGGAGTTAGTGGGAAGGTTTCCGTCTGAGGAAGACGAGGTCCCCCCGGGGAGTTGGCGCACCACCCCCGACCAGTTTTGGGAAGGCGAGTTTTTCGTGCCTTGGCAGAGTCGATACGTGAGGGCTCACACTTATTTGTGGGAGTTGACCGAGTTGGCTGTTGAGTCGGTTGGGAAGCTTCAGCAGAGGCTCGACCGAGCTCTTCACGCCGGATTTTTCTGGTGGGATGAGAAGAATCACGACGGACTTCCTTCGGGCGCGGCTCGTGGCCTGAGAACTCTTCTCGACGTTATTGCCGCGGCGGCCCCGGAAGACCTCGACCGGGCGCTCGAGTTGGCGGCCAGGCTAGATGAAGTGGCACCCTAGAGGTCTGGCCGGCTGGACCGCTAGCCCCTCGTACGACGTTTAAGACTCGCCCAAAAGGGCCATTGACAGTAGAGTAGTGGATGTCTATTATGACCAATGCGCTGCGCGTATTACACCAGAAATCGTGGGCTGAATCCGTACGATTTGAGCAATCGCAAAAAAAACTGATGTATCTGAAGGAAAGCGAAGTCGATCTGTCGACTTTGCTTGTTCTGCTGTTTATAGCTCAGCGATGTTAGTTAAATTTTTATCGCTCGTGATCAAAATGTGGCACGAGTTGTTTAGAGAGTGAGTCAGGAGGAATAACTCCATGTCAATGCTGCGACAGGTGAATCCGATAACCAAGCGGATTTCCTTTCAAAAAATTCCAAAGGTGCTCGATCTTCCCTATTTGATCGATCTCCAGAGGTCGTCCTACGAAAGCTTTCTCCGAGAGGGTATCAAGGAGACTTTCCAGGATATCTCTCCTATCGAAGATTTCACGGGCAACTTGGTGCTCGAATTCTTGGAGCACAACCTGGAGCCCCCGACCTACACTGTTTTAGAATGTAGGGACAGGGATGCCACTTATGCCCGGCCTCTTAAGGTGCGGGTGCGCCTGATTACCAAAGAAGGCGGTGACATCAAGGAGGTCAAGGAGCAAGACATCTTCATGGGTGACTTCCCTTGTATGACCGAGAAGGGGACCTTCGTGATCAACGGCGCCGAGCGCGTGATCGTGAGTCAGTTGGTCCGCTCTCCCGGTATCTACTTCGATGCCACTCCGGACCTGACCGGCAAAGAAGCCTATCAGGCGACCGTGATCCCTAACCGTGGCGCATGGCTTGAGTTTGTCACGACAGCCGATGACATCATCAACGTGTCTATCGATAAAGCTCGTAAGTTGCCGGCCACCGTGCTCTTGAGGGCGATCGGTTACAGTAGTGACGATGAGATTCGTGAGCTCTTCGGTCACGAGCCGATGCTGGAGGCGACTCTGGAGAAAGACCCGAGCGAATCCACCGAAGAAGCGCTGATTGAAATCTATCGGAAGCAGCGTCCCGGCGACCCTCCCTCCGTGGAGAGTGCCAGTGCCCTGCTTACCAACCTGTTCTTTAGCTCCAAGCGCTACAATCAGGCCAAGGTGGGTCGCTACAAGTTAGCTCGCAAGATCGGCCGCTTGATCACCTGTGAAGAGACCGGTGTGATGGTGAAGCCCGGTGTCATCGAAGATCCCGATAGCGGTGCCGTGATTCGTTACCCTCAGGTTCTCGATAAAGAAGACCTGGTCATGACCGTTCGCTACATTCTGGCTCTGATGAAAAAGCAGTTGCTGGACAAGCCGCCCGCCGAGGGGGTTCCCGATGGTGGGATCGAGCTGTACGAAGACCGCGGTATTACCTACCTGAAGTCTGTTTCTGAAGAGCACTACGATGTGCCGGTCCGGGTCGACGACATCGACCACCTCGGCAACCGTCGTATCCGTGCCGTCGGTGAGCTTCTTCGAAATCAGTTCCGAGTGGGTCTGTTGCGTCTCGAGCGCGTTGTGCGCGAGCGTATGACCGTTCAGGACCTGGAGACCGTGACCCCGCAGGCTCTGATCAACATTCGTCCTGTCGTGGCCGCGATCAAAGAGTTCTTCGGCTCCTCGCAGTTGTCGCAGTTCATGGACCAGACCAACAGTTTGGCCGAGCTGACCCACAAGCGTCGTTTGTCGGCACTCGGTCCGGGTGGTCTCTCTCGGGAACGCGCCGGCTTCGAGGTTCGAGATGTTCACTACTCTCACTACGGCCGTATCTGTCCGATTGAGACTCCGGAGGGTCCGAACATCGGACTGATCGGTGCGCTCGCGACCTACTCGCGAGTCAATCACTTCGGATTCATGGAGACCCCCTACCGTCGTGTCATCGTCCGTGCATTGGAAGATGTGAAGCTGGGCAAGAAGACCTTCAAAAAGGGCGAGATCCTGGAGCGAAACGTCGTCAACGAGATGTTGATCCAGGATTCCGGCTCACCCTTGCAGGCCGAGGTGACCGAGCAGATCGACTACCTTTCCGCTGACGAAGAGGACAGGCACGTTATCGCTCAGGCGAACACTCGTCTGGACCAGCGTTCGCGTATCGTGGACGAGCGCGTGGTTGTGCGAGCGAAGCACGAGACTCAAATCGTGGATCGCGCTCACGTCGACTATATGGATATCTCTCCTAAGCAGATTGTGTCCATCGCGACCGCTCTCATCCCGTTCTTGGAGCACGACGATGCCAACCGCGCCCTGATGGGAGCGAACATGCAGCGTCAAGCCGTGCCTCTGGTCGAACCGGAAGCTCCCTACGTGGGTACCGGTGTCGAGTATCGGGCCGCCAAAGACTCCGGCGCCTTGCTGGTGTCGAAGGTGGAAGGTACGGTGATGGATGTCTCCGCCGACGAGATCAAAATCGCCTGCGACGACGGTTCGGTTGTGACTTATCAGCTGCAAAAGTTCCTTCGTTCCAACGCGGGTACTTGTATCAATCAGCGTCCTACCGTGGTGCCGGATGAGCGCGTCGAGGAAGGCCAGGTTTTGGCCGACGGCGCTTCTTCGGTCAAGGGCGAGTTGGCTCTGGGTCGTAACATCCTGGTGGCCTTTATGCCCTGGGATGGCTACAACTACGAAGATGCTATCCTGATCTCCGAAGAGTTGGTACGAGACGACGTCTTTACTTCAATCCATATCGAGGAGTACGAGTGCGAGGCTCGCGACACCAAGCTGGGTGCCGAAGAGATCACGCGCGACATTCCGAACGTTGGTGAAGAGGCTCTGAAGGATCTCGACGAGCGCGGCATCATTCGCATCGGTGCCGAGGTTCAAACGGACGACATTTTGGTCGGTAAGGTGACTCCCAAGGGTGAAACCGAGTTGACCGCCGAGGAGCGACTGTTACGCGCTATCTTCGGTGAGAAGGCTCGCGACGTCAGGGATACCTCGCTCAAGGTTCCTCACGGTGGTAAGGGTAAGGTGATCGACGTTAAAGTCTTCACCCGAGACGACACCGAGGAACTCAGCCCCGGTGTAAACCAGTTGGTGCGAGTCTATGTGGCTCAGCGCCGCAAGATTATGCAGGGCGACAAGATGGCCGGTCGTCACGGTAACAAGGGTGTGATTTCGAAGGTTCTGCCTGTCGAAGATATGCCTTACTTGCCCGATGGCACCCCTGTTCAGATCGTTTTGAACCCGCTGGGTGTACCTTCGCGGATGAACATCGGTCAGATTCTGGAGACTCACTTGGGCATGGCTGCCAGTATGCTCATCGGGCCCGACGGCAAAAGGATGCGCGTCGAGGTGCCGGTGTTCGACTCCGCCAAGGAGTCCGAGATCGACGAGTTGATGAAGCTTGCTCGAACTCGCTACTCGCTGGGCCTGATGGGATACGAACTCTCGACCAACGAGATCGACTACGTCATGTCCGACGAGACTCGCGTAGACAGAATGCTGCATTACCTCAACGCTTTCGAGGATGCCGTCATTACGCAGAGCGAGGTGGAGGACATGATTGCCGCCGGTTCTGAGAAGGATCTTCTCAAGCGGGTCAAGGCTTTCTTGAAAGGCGAGTTGGAAGATCAAAGTGAGATGCCGGCCGACGAAGAGGTCGAAGAGGTGATCGCTGAGCGAACTTTGGAAGAGCGTCTGGCCAGGGTGCTGGATGCTAAGCCGAAGCCCACTGATGCAGCTCAGGTCAAGAAGTTGGCTGATTTCATCACTCGTTACCGAACCATTCCTTCGGACTATAAGACTGTTCTGTTCGATGGTCGGACTGGCGAGGCGTACGACAGGCGGGTGACCGTCGGTCAGATGTATGTTCTGAAGCTGGCTCACCTGGTGGATGACAAGATTCACGCCCGGTCGACCGGTCCTTACTCTCTTATTACCCAGCAGCCGTTGGGTGGTAAGGCGCAGTTTGGTGGACAGCGCTTCGGTGAGATGGAGGTCTGGGCTCTGGAAGCTTACGGCGCCGCTTACACGCTACAGGAGCTTCTGACGGTCAAGTCCGACGACGTGATCGGTCGCGTGAAGACTTACGAGTCTATCGTGAAGGGCGAGAACGTCCTTGAGCCGGGTGTTCCGGAGTCGTTCAAGGTTCTTATCAAAGAGCTTCAGAGCTTGTGTCTGGATGTTCGCGTTAAGAGCTTCGATCGCACCGGTGACTTGCGCGAAGTCGAGATTAAGGCGGTTGAAGAGTCGGATGTTAAGTCCACGGCTCGTGAGCTTGGCCTCGATCTCAGCCAAGAAGCACTCTCTTCGCTGTAGGGTAACTTCTGAAAAAAAGGGCCTTTGGCGACCCGGTCGCCAGGGGCCCTTTTGTATTTAGAGTGACAGCTAGCTCTGCAGGTATGGATTCGAGCGTCCCAGAACCGTAGAGCATCCATGACGCCGGAAGTCGTGACAGATGCGGTGCTAACGGAGCGACATAATCTTTATGTCGCTCTCGGTGCATTGGGACTTTTTATTACGATGGTGGTCGGCCATCGTATTGTCTTTAAGGGCTGGAGGGGTGGCAGCGAGGTCACTCTGGCTGTTCGAGATCGGCTGCGTTGGCTGAGTCTTCCGCTTCTGATTTTGGTGCCGTTGTGGTGGGCTGCAACCCAGCTGGAGCCACTGTTCTTCCTCAGTGCCGAACTCTTTGTTACGGCCTGCTTCGTCGGCGTGATTCTGGTGTTGGAGTCGGTTCGCACGACCCTTTCTCGTAAGTTTAATCTGTCAGACCGGGTGTTGGCGGCAATCCTCTATGCTGTGCCCACCTTCGTTTTCGTCTTGTCTGTTCTCCAAGTCGATGTTCTCGAGGGAGTCGGCGGCTATGCTTTAGGCACGGTCCTGATTGTCTTCCTGTTTCTTCACCTGATCTACTCCTATCTCTTTAAGTGGGTTCCTTGGGAGCATCCGCTTTCTCAGGTTCTCAGGAAGCGTCTCGGCCCGTGGGTCTATCTCGGGATTGTGGGTGTCACGATCTACTTCGGGATGCTTCGGTATCCAGGCTTGTCGGTGGGTGAGAGGACTTTGGCCACTCTGGCAGGGGCCCTGGTGCTTCTGGGCGTTCTGGTCGCCTCCGAGGCGCTTCTGGCGACAATCTTTGATTTTTACTTTCCGGTAGCCAGGAAGTCGGAGATTCCGACTCTTTTTCGGGATCTGGTCCGAGGACTCGTTTATATCGGGCTCTTTCTTGCTTTCGTGGGTTTCGTGCTGAAGCGTGATCTTGATTCGCTTCTGGTGGGGTCGGCTGTCATTACTGTCTCTATCGGTTTTGCTTTACAGGAGACTCTGGGAAATTTCTTTGCCGGTCTGGCCTTGCGACTTTCGCGTCCGTATGCGCTGGGCGACTTTGTTCAGGTGGGCACGATTACCGGGAGAGTGGACAAGATTGACTGGCGGCAGACGTCGATCTACACGTTTACCGGCGACTATATGATCATGCCCAACTCCATGTTGGCGAAGGAGCCGATCAACAACTATTCCTCCCCCTCCACGCTTCATGCTCGCGATATCCGCGTTGGGTTACATTATCGCCATCCCCCAAATCAGGTCATCTCGGTGATGAGGGAGGTTGTGTCGAAGGTGGATGCGGTCTTGCCTCACCCGGCCCCGGAAATCCACGTGCTGGATTTTGGCGACTCTTCCATAAATTATCGTATGCGATTCTGGATTACCGATTATCCGGGTCGTTTTCAGATTGACACCGCGGTGAGGGTCGGCCTCTGGTATGCTTTTAATCGAGCGGATCTTGAGATACCGTTCCCTATTCGAACTATTATTCAGGAGCCCGCGAAGGAGAAAAAGAATGTTGAGGAAACTCTCGGTTTTCTCAAGACGGTGGACTTCCTGGAGGCCCTCGGTGAAGAGCATTTAGAGGTCCTGGCAAGAGAGGCCCGCTTTCAGTTGTTCGCAGCAGGTGAGAAGGTCTGTGTGCAGGGCGAGCCGGGGGACTGCTTCTATATCATTCGCAGCGGTCAGGTGGAAGTGACGGTCAAGGATGACCAGGGCGAGACTATCTTGAATTTTGAGATGGCCGTCGGCAACTACTTCGGAGAGATGGCCCTGTTGACAGGCGAGCCCCGTTCTGCCACGGTTTCCGCTGCCTCGGATTCGGAATTGTTGACCGTCTCCAAGGAGGATTTGCGAGGGGTGATCGTGGCTAATCCGGAGGTGGAGAAAATCATCTCCAACGTTCTGGCTCAGCGCCAATTGCGAACCGAGCAGGCGCAGCAAGAGGCCGAGGAGGAGCGCGCCACCAGGGACGGCGGCTCGGAAAAAGAGAGCAGTCGCTCGTTGGAGCAGTTGTCCGAGCAGTTGCTCAGAAAAATTCAAGCCTTCTTCAGTTATTGAGAATCCGCGAAAATGCATGTCTTCATGCGGGTTGACACCCCATAGGGCCGGTGCTATTATGTGGAAGCAATTTTTGCAGGTTGTCCGTCAAAGCCTTATTTTACGGGGTTTCGACGCTGCATAGAGTGGAGGAGGGAATTCCTTAAGTGGCCGCCTACGGCGGCATCTCTAAACAGAGTTGAATTCTTAACTTCTCTCCTTTGGATGACCGATGCAGGACACAAGGAGTTTTTTTATGCCCACCATCAATCAGCTGGTGAGAAAAGGACGAAAAGTCGTTAAGCGCAAGAGTAAGTCGCCGGCTCTTCAAGTCCGTTACAATTCGCTGAAGTCGAAAATGATTCGTACTCGCAAAGGGTCCCCGCAGAAGCGTGGAGTTTGCACTCAGGTAAAAGCTATTACGCCGAAGAAGCCGAACTCGGCACTGCGTAAGGTGGCTCGTGTGCGACTGACCAACGGCATCGAGGTCACAGCCTACATCGGTGGTGTTGGACACAACCTGCAGGAGCACTCCGTGGTGCTGGTGCGAGGTGGCCGGGTGAAAGACTTGCCGGGTGTTCGTTATCACATCGTTCGAGGTACGCTCGATACGGCCGGCGTAGCCAATCGTCGTCAAGGTCGTTCCAAGTACGGAGCCAAGCGCCCTAAATCTTAGGGGTCGCACTTTTAGGGAGTTAACATGTCAAGAAAAGGACCAGCCCCAAAGAGGGCCATTATTCCTGATCCCCGTTTTAAGAATCTTCGCCTGGCGAAGTTCATGAACATGCTGATGCGGGGTGGCAAAAAAGGACTGGCTGAGCGCATCGTTTACGGCGCGCTCGACGTAGTCTCGCAGCGAACCGGTAAAGATCCGTTGGTCGTCTTCCAAGACGCCATGGAAAACGCCATGCCGCTGGTCGAGGTGCGTGCCCGCCGGGTCGGTGGTGCCACCTATCAGGTGCCGGTGGAAGTTCGTCCGGAGCGTCGCAACTCTCTTGCGATGCGTTGGATTATCAGCGGGGCGCGCAATCGCTCCGGTCGCACCATGATCGAGAAGCTGGCCAGTGAACTGGCTGACGCCTCTCAAGGTGTAGGCGCTGCTGTGAAAAAGCGTGAGGACACTCACCGCATGGCGGAAGCCAATAAGGCGTTCGCCCACTACAAGTGGTAGGCAGTGGTAGAGAACACGACCTCCATACCTCTCTCCAAGTTCCGTAATATCGGGATTGCTGCGCATATTGATGCGGGTAAGACCACGACGACGGAGCGGATTCTCTTTTATGCCGGAAGGCTTCACCGTGTCGGTGAGGTTCACGAAGGCAACGCCACCATGGATTACATGGTGCAAGAGAAGGAGCGGGGTATTACCATTACCTCGGCTGTGACCACGGCCATCTGGAAAGATCATTGTGTCAACATAATCGATACTCCGGGTCATGTGGATTTCACTGTTGAGGTGGAGCGCTCGCTTCGAGTGCTCGACGGTGGGGTGTTCGTGTTTTGTGCCGTGGGTGGTGTTCAGCCGCAGTCTGAGACTGTTTGGCGTCAAGCGAATAAGTACAAGGTGCCCCGAGTGGCCTTCGTCAATAAGATGGACCGCATTGGGGCGAGCTTTTTCGGTGTCGTCGAGAAGATTAGAGAGCGACTCGGGGCTAACGCTCTGCCGTTGCAGATGCCGATCGGTGAGGAAGACCTTTTTGAAGGGGTCGTCGACCTGGTGCGGATGAAAGCGATTCTCTACAAGGATGATACGGGGGCGAACTTCGAGGAAGTCGAGATTCCTGAGGACTTGCAAGAAAGAGCTCAGGAATTGCATGAGTCGATCGTGGAGGCTGCAGCCGAGGCGGACGACGAGCTTATGGCGACTTATTTCGATTCCGGGGAGTTGTCTCCGGAGCAGGTCGTGGCTGGTCTTCGAAAGTTGACGCTTCAGTTGAAGGTCGTTCCGGTGTTCTGTGGGTCTGCTTTCAAGAATAAAGGTGTGCAGCCGTTGCTCGACGGCGTGGTGAGCTACCTTCCCGCGCCCACCGACTTGCCGCCGGTGACGGGTCTGCATCCTCATACGGAAAAAGAGGAGGATCGGCCGCTCGAGGTCGATGCGCCTCTTGCCTCTCTCGTCTTCAAGGTGATCAGTGACCCGTATGTCGGACGTTTGAGCTTTGTTCGCGTCTACAGCGGGAAGCTCGAGAAGGGATCCGCGGTCTTGAACGCCGGCACAGGCAAGAAAGAGCGCATTGGACGCCTGATGAAAATGCACGCCGACAGCCGCGAAGACGTGGATGAGTTGCGAGCCGGTGAACTGGGTGCTATTGTCGGCTTGAAGATTTCCGGCACGGGTGATACTCTGTGCGACATCAAAAAGCCGATTTTGCTCGAGAAGATTGAGTTCCCCGACCCGGTGATCTCCGTTGCGATTGAGCCGAAGACGGCGGCTGACCAGGACAAAATGGGCTCGGCTCTAGCCAGGCTCGGAGATGAAGACCCGACCTTCGTGACCAGTACGAACGAAGAGACCGGACAAACTCTCATTTCCGGGATGGGCGAACTGCACCTGGAGATTATTGTCGACAGGCTGCTCAGGGAGTTCAAGGTCAGTGCCAACGTGGGTAAGCCCCAGGTGGCTTATAAAGAAGCGTTGGGAACTTCCGCGAAAGTGGAAGGGAAGTTTGTTCGGCAAACGGGCGGTCGTGGCCAGTATGGACACGTCTGGATCGAGGTTAAGCCTCTTGACTCGGGAGCCGGATTCAAGTTTATTAACAAAATCGCTGGAGGAGCAATTCCTAAAGAATACATCCCGGCCGTGGAAACTGGGGTCCGCGAGGGCTTGACAGCCGGGGTGTTGGCAGGGTATCCCGTAGTGGACGTAGAGGTAATACTCTACGATGGCTCCTATCACAACGTAGATTCTTCCGAGATGGCGTTTCGGGCCGCGGCATCGCACGCGCTTCGCGACGCACTCTGGAAGAGCGAATGTTACCTCAAGGAGCCGGTTATGGCTGTCGAGGTAGTCGTCCCGGAAACGTATATGGGCGACGTGATGGGTGACCTGAACGGTCGCCGAGGCGAAATAAAGAAAATGGAGCCCGCTCCCGGTGGTTCGAATCTGATCATCGCGATGGTTCCGCTCTCAGAAATGTTTGGTTACTCCAACACACTGCGTTCGAAGACGCAGGGGCGGGGTAGCTTTTCGATGGAGTTCGCTCATTACGAGGGTGTTCCGAAGTCGATACAAGATGGTATAGTCGGTCGCGTAAGCGGCGGGGTCGCCGTCTAAACACAAGAACAAGTAATAGTAGGTCGGCCGTCAACGGCCGTGAAGGAAAGGAACGAGGCTACGAACATGGCTAAAGAAAAATTCGTACGCACAAAGCCACACGTAAATATTGGCACCATCGGTCACGTGGACCATGGTAAAACCACGTTGACGGCTGCCATTATGCACTGTCTGAGCTCTGCCGGACAGGCCAAGAAAACTAACATCGACGAGATCGATGCTGCTCCCGAGGAGAAGGAGCGCGGTATTACCATCGCGATCGCTCACGTGGAATATGAAACAACGAAGCGCCACTACGCTCACGTGGACTGCCCCGGTCACGCGGACTACATCAAGAACATGATCACTGGTGCCGCTCAAATGGACGGCGCTATCCTGGTAGTGTCCGCTACCGACGGTCCCATGCCTCAAACTCGTGAGCACATCTTGCTCGCAAAGCAGGTAAACGTACCGTACATCGTCGTGTTCTTGAACAAGATTGATATGATGGACGACCCTGAGCTGGTTGAGCTGGTAGAAATGGAAGTTCGCGAGCTGCTCGATAGCTACGAATTCCCCGGCGACGACACTCCCATCGTGGCTGGTTCCGCGCTGAAGGCTCTCGAGTCCAGCGGAAGCCGCGACGACGAGTGGGGCGGCAAAGTATGGCAGTTGATGGATGAAGTCGACACCTACATCCCCGACCCCGAGCGTCCCGTCGACAAGCCCTTCTTGATGCCCATCGAAGACGTTTTCACCATCACCGGTCGTGGTACTGTTGCCACCGGTCGTGTTGAGCGTGGTATCGTCAAGACCGGTGAAGAAGTTGCTATCGTCGGTCTGACCGAGGACATCCGCAAAGTCACCGTGACCGGTGTTGAGATGTTCCGCAAGATCCTCGACGAAGGTCAAGCCGGTGACAACGTGGGAGTTCTCCTGCGTGGTGTCGACCGTAAAGACATTCAGCGCGGTCAGGTACTGGCTAAGCCCGGTTCTATCAAGCCTCACACCAAGTTTAAGTGTGAAGTTTATGTTCTGTCCAAAGACGAGGGTGGTCGACACACTCCTTTCTTCAAAGGATATCGTCCCCAGTTCTACTTCAGAACAACCGACATTACCGGCGAGTGCATCCTGCCGGAAGGTACCGAAATGGTAATGCCTGGTGATAACATCCACCTCGAAGTGAATCTGATTCAGAACATCGCTTTGGAAGTGGGACTCCGTTTCGCCATCCGTGAGGGTGGTCGTACGGTAGGTGCCGGTGTAATCACCGAAATCATCGAGTAATCTCGGTGAGCAAGATTGAGCCTCGGCTGTGCGCGAGCAACGCCGGGGCTCAATCTTGTGACGGTGGCCTTCGATGGGTCACAAGTTAGGAAAAACAATGGCAAAGCAACGAATCAGGATCAAGCTAAAGGCCTACGAGCACAACGTGCTGGATGAGTCGGCGGAAAAGATTGTACAAATCGCACAGCAAACCGGAGCCGCTATTTCCGGTCCCGTGCCGCTGCCTACTCGCAAGAGTCGCTACTGTGTGCTGCGTGGTCCTCACGTAAACAAAAAGGCTCGCGAACACTTCGAGATTCGCACCCACAAGCGTCTGATCGATATCTACTTCGATCCTTCGCAAAAGACCATCGAGCAGTTGATGCGTGTCGACCTGCCCGCTGGTGTCGATATTGAAATTAAAGGTTAATACGGCTGGTAACATCCGATTCACGATTAGGGCTTGATTTCGAACTCACATTCGGTTAATCTCTCCACCCATTGAATCGGTGACCCTCAGGTCTCGGCTGGCTGTTAAGGAGCATTAAAGATGCAAGTGATAATTGGAAAAAAGATAGGCATGACTCAGATTTACGACGAGTCGGGCAGTATCGTTCCTGTTACGGTTCTGGAAGCGGGCCCTTGTCCCGTGGTCCAGCGTAAGACCGCCGACAAGGACGGTTATGAAGCAGTGCAGCTGGGTTTTGACGAGATGTCGAAAAGCGCCGACGACCTGGTGAAAGCCAAGCGCGGCGGATGGAAACCCAGGGTCGGCCACCTGAAGAAGCACGGTGTTGAAGCCGTTGTTCGCAAGTTGCACGAGGTTCGAGTTGATGACGCGTCCGCTGTCGGTGAAGTCGTCAAGGTCGATATCTTTGAAGAAGGCCAAAAAGTAGACGTCTCCGGCGTCTCGAAGGGTAAAGGTTTCGCGGGAGTTATGAAGCGTCACAACTTCGGTGGTGCTCCTGCCAGCCACGGTATCTCTAAGATTCACCGTATGCCCAACTCTAACGGCTCTGTGGATGCTGCCCGTGTATTTAAGGGCAAGAAGCTTCCCGGTCAGATGGGTAATAAAAAAGTAACGACTCTGGGGCTTTCCGTAGCTAAAGTTGATGCCGAGAAGAACCTTCTCTTGATCAAAGGCTCGGTACCCGGCTCCAAGGGCAGCCTGGTGGTTGTTCGCAAGTCGGTGAAGGGTAAGTAAAATGCCAAAGTTATCTTTGTTAGATATGAAGGGCAAGAAAGCTGGAAGCCTTGACCTTAAGGCTGAAGTCTTCGACGTCCCCTTTAATGAAGGGCTCGTGCACCAGATTTTCTGTGGACTGATGGCGAATAAGCGTCGTGGTACTGCCAGTACCAAAACGCGCGGCGAGGTTCGCGGCGGTGGTCGCAAGCCTTATCGTCAAAAGGGTACGGGTATGGCGCGTCATGGTTCCAAGGTTTCTCCCATCTTTCGTGGTGGTGGAATCACTTTCGGGCCGCGTCCTCGTAGCTACAATCAGGCTCTTCCGAAGAAAATGCGTCACGGCGCTATGCGAAGTGTTCTCTCTCAGAAGTTGAGAGATGAAGCGCTGACCGGGATCTCCGAGTTGGAGTTGTCGGAATTCAAGACCAAAGCGATGCTCGAATTCTTCGGGGCTATCAAGGTCGAAACTCGGAAAACTCTTTTGATTCTCGGTGGGCCGAACAAGTTCGTCGAGAAAAGTGTCTCGAACATCCCCGCTTTGAATGTTGCCTACGCTGAGTCGGTAAACTTGATTGAGCTCTTGAAGCACGACCGAGTTGTGGCCACCAAAGAGGCGTTGGAGAAAATTCAGGAGGCCCTGTCGTGAGCAAGAAAATTGAAAGCACCGTGTCTGATCTTCGTGGTGTCACTTACCGTGACATCCTGATTAGGCCGATCATAACTGAAAAAACCATGGGCCAGGCCGGAGCTAACCGGTTTACCTTCGAGGTGCACCCGAAAGCCACCAAGCCCATGATTAAGAGTGCCGTTGAAAAGTGCTTCGACGTGCAAGTTGAAAAGATTACCACTGGTAAAAACCCCGGTAAACTTCGTCGTCGAGGTCGCCACACCGGATATTCTGCCACGCGCAAGAAGGCTACGGTCACTCTAGCGCAAGGTCAGACTATCGAAATCGGCGGCACTCCGCTTTTCGAAGTCTAGTTCTGAGTTCTCCCCGGGCGACGTGAGTCGCCGGCCGGAGGCAAGAGTTACCGATAATGGGTTGAGCCGGTTTACCGGCTTAACTTATATAACGAGGTGGTCGCAGATAAACATCTTCGACTATTGTGGCCACCCGCGGAAATTAAAGCCCCTTCGGGCTTGACCTTTCATCGTTTGACTGGTAAAAAGGTCGGACGTTTGGAGTTTAGTGAAGGAATAGAAGAATGCCAACCCGCAAATTTAATCCGACAAGTCCCGGCCGACGCCACATGAGCGTTGAGGACTTTGCTGAGATCACGTCCAGCACTCCTGAGAAGAGTCTGCTAGCACCCCTCAAGAAGAGTGGTGGGCGTAACTCCAACGGGCGTGTCACCTCCCGCCATCGTGGCGGTGGGCACAAGCGCCGTTACCGTATCATCGACTGGAAGCGTAATAAGGATGGGGTGCCCGCCAAGGTGGACTCTATTCAGTACGATCCCAACAGGTCGGCACACATCGCGCTTTTGAGCTATGCCGACGGTGAGAAACGTTATATTTTAGCCCCGCTCGGCTTGCAGGTGGGTTCCACCATTGTTTCCGGCGAGGGCGCCGATATCAAGGTTGGAAACTGCTTACCGCTGGCCAATATCCCGGTCGGTACTCAGGTTCACAACATCGAGCTGAAGCCTGGCAAGGGCGCCCAGATGGCGCGTTCGGCCGGTACGTCGGCTCAGTTGATGGCTAAAGAAAACAAGATGTCCTATCTCCGCCTGCCGTCCGGCGAGGTTCGCCTGGTGCAGTCCACCTGTCGAGCTACTGTTGGTCAGGTAGGAAATGCGGAGCACGAGAACGTGCAGCTCGGTAAAGCCGGCCGTACTCGTTGGAAAGGGCAACGCGGTCGGATCAGAGGTGTGGCGACCAACCCTTGCGACCACCCGCACGGTGGCGGTGAGGCCCGGTCAACTCCGGGTCGCCCCAGTAGCACCCCCTGGGGTAAACCTGCACTCGGCTTGAAGACTCGCAAGAAAAAGGCGAGCGACAAGATGATCATCAGGCGTCGCAAGAAGTAGGAGAGGAACCAACGTGTCACGTTCTATTAGAAAAGGTCCCTACGTGGACAAGAATCTCTACAGCAAGATTAACAAGCTTAATGAGGCTAGTGAGAAAAAAGTTGTAAAGACTTGGGCGAGAGCTTGTACCATCTTCCCTGAAATGATCGGCCACACTGTGGCTGTTCACGACGGTCGCAAGCACGTGCCGGTCTATGTCAGTGAAGACATGGTAGGTCACAAACTCGGTGAGTTTGCCATGACTCGTCTCTACCGCGGTCACGCCGGTGGTAAGAACGAGAAGAAGAGTAAGCGAAAGTAGGATTCTGAAGATGGGTAAAGTTAAAGCGGTCAAAGGTGAGCCTGAAACACAGGTTCGCGCCGTTGCAAAATACATCAGGACCTCGCCGAGAAAGATGCGCCTCGTGGCCGACATGATTCGCGGCAAGAGCGCTCAGGAAGCCTGGAACATTCTAGAGTTTACTCCCAAGCGCGCGACCGGACCGATGAAGAAAGTTCTCGAGTCGGCCATTGCCAATGCGCAAAACAACAACGATATCGCTCCCGATACACTGAAGGTGTGGCGAGTGATGGTGGATGAGGGCCCGACGCTGAAGCGCTTTCGGCCTCGCGCACGCGGTAGAGCAAGTGCGATTAAGAAAAGAACTTGTCACATTACCGTTGTTGTCACGCCAGAAGGAGAGGCTTAAGTCATGGGTCAGAAGATTCATCCCATTGGATTCCGTGTAGGAGTAATTCGTGGCTGGGAGTCACGTTGGTTCGAAGAGAAAAAGTTCGGCGAGTTCCTTCACGAAGATTCCAAGATTCGTAAGTATCTGCGCAGCTATCTGCGTCACGCCGGGATTTCCCGGATTGAAATCGAGCGAGCTAACCGTACGCACGTGATTATCAATACCGGTAAGCCGGGTCTGGTCATCGGGAAGCGCGGTTCCGGTATTGAAGAGTTGCGCAAGCGACTTGAAAAGCTGACCGGTGAGTCTATCAAGATTTCCGTCAAGGAAGTGAAGCGTCCCGAGTTGGATTCGCATCTGGTAGGCCAAAACGTAGCCGAAGCCCTGGAGAAGCGTGTGGCCTTTCGCCGCGCGATGAAGCAGGCTGTCGGTCGCTCGATGAAAGCCGGCGCCCAGGGCGTGAAGATTCAACTGTCCGGACGTCTGGGTGGTAACGAGATTGCTCGTAGCGAGCGTACCTTTCAAGGAAAGGTTCCGCTTCACACGCTGAGAGCTGATATCGACTATGCCATCACGGAAGCCCACACTCCCGCCGGAGTGATCGGAGTGAAAGTCTGGATTTACCGAGGCGAAATTCTGCCGGGCGACGTTGATGAAACGTCCTTGACCGGTGCGGAGAAAGGTAACTAGAGATGCTAAGCCCTCGAAAAATCAAATTTAGAAAGAGCCATCGCGGCCGTATGAAAGGCAAGTCTCATCGCGGCAACAAGGTTCAGTTCGGAACCTTCGGTTTGCAAGCGCTTGAGCCGTCCTGGATTACCAGCCGTCAGATCGAAGCCGCTCGTATCGCGATGACCCGCTACATCAAGCGGGGTGGTAAGGTGTGGATTCGCATCTTCCCCGATAAGCCGGTTACCAAAAAGCCGGCCGAGACTCGGATGGGTTCCGGTAAAGGAAGTCCCGAGTTCTGGGTAGCCGTCGTGAAGCCCGGTCGAATCATGTTCGAAATCGCCGGTGTCAACGAGGACGTCGCGAAGGAAGCGATCCGTCTGGCTCAGTTCAAATTGCCGATGAAGACTCGCTTCGTCGTGCGGGAAGAGTTAGGTGTCTAAAATGGCTGGGTTGAAGAAGCATAAAGAAGATCTTCGCGGCAAGTCGTTGGAAGAACTCCGCCAGGTGCTGGTCGATTCTCAGGATGAGTTGTTCACTCTGAAGTTTCAATTGGCCACCAAAAATCTGGACAATCATCGGAGTATTCGCAAGACCAAAAAAGAAATTGCGCGAATTCATACAGTTATTCGTGAAAAAGAGCTCGCAGCAGCTCAGGAAGGGAGTAACTAATGAGTCAACCGGCAGCAGAGCGCAATAACCGTAAGGCCCGTATCGGGACCGTTGTCAGTGACAAGATGGACAAGACCGTTGTGGTCGAAGTTGTTCGTCAATTCCCTCACCGGCTCTACAAGAAGATTATCAAACGTTCCAAGCGCTTCAAGGCGCACGACGAAAGCAACGCTTGCGGCGTGGGCGACGTGGTCCGAATTATGGAAACACGCCCTATGTCCAAGCAGAAGAGATGGCGCGTAGTCACCATTCTCGAGAAAGCACGATAGGTTGGAGAAAAGACTGTGGTTCAACAGGAAAGTCGATTAAGAATCGCCGACAACACGGGTGCCAGAGAGATCCTTTGCATTCGTGTGCTGGGCGGCTCCACCAGGCGTTATGCCCGAGTGGGAGACATCATCGTAGCCTCGGTTAAACAAGCTCAACCGGGTGCAGCTATTAAAAAGGGTGACGTGGTGAAAGCCGTGGTCGTTCGTACGAAGCAGAAGATCCGTCGTGAAGACGGTTCCTATATTCGCTTCGATGACAACGCCGCTGTGATCATCCGCGAAGACCGCAATCCGCGAGGAACACGTATTTTTGGTCCGGTAGCCAGAGAACTGCGCTACAAGGACTTCATGAAGATCGTTGCCCTCGCACCGGAGGTGCTCTAATGCCGAAAATGCACGTAAAAAAAGGTGACAAGGTTGTGATCCTTGCGGGTCGCGACAGAGGCAAGCAAGGCACTATCCTTGAGGTTTTTCCGAAGAAAGAGCGCGTTGTCGTCGACGGCGTGAATATCGTGAAGAAGCACCAGAAGCCCCGTCCTCCGGCCGAGCCGGAAGGCGGAATCAAAGACGTTCCCGCCCCCATTCACGTGAGCAACGTGAAGAAAGTGGAAGCGAAGTCGAAAGCCAAAGCGGCCAAGACGACCAAGAAAAAGGCCACCAAAAAGAAATAGTTTCGGCTCGCCGGAACTCTAATCCTTAGGAAGTAAGGGAGAGACACGTCTCGAGGTGCCCACGCGGCACCAGGCCTACGGGAAACGGCTCTCCGACCAGAAGTAAATGTCAAATGCAACTGCAGAGGCGATTCTTCGCCTAGAGCAAAAGTATCGCGACCAGGTTCGCGGCGCCATGCAAGAGCGCTTCAGCTATGGGAATGTCATGCAGATTCCCGGGCTGGAAAAAGTCGTTCTGAATATGGGCGTCGGCGACGCCGTCGGTAACCCCAAAGTCTTAGTTGCCGCTGTCAAGGAGATGGAAGCCATCGCCGGACAGAAAGTCATGGTAACCAAAGCACGCAAATCCATTTCAAACTTTAAACTCCGTGAAGGTCAGAAGCTAGGATGCAAAGTGACCTTGCGCGGACGTCGCATGTGGGTCTTCTTGGACAAGCTGTTCAACATCGTACTCCCTCGTATTCGCGACTTTGCCGGGATCAGCCCCAAACAGTTCGATGGACGAGGTAACTTCTCCATGGGCATCAAGGAGCAGATCCTCTTCCCTGAGATCGACTACGATAAAGTCGACCGCGTCCGGGGAATGAACATCTGTATCGTCACGACCGCCGAAACGGACGAGGAAGCCGCCGAACTGCTGCGCCTTCTCGGTTGTCCGCTCCGGGCCAAGTAAAGCGAGGAAGTTAAGAAATGGCTACAACAGATCCTATTGCAGATATGCTCACCCGAATCCGGAACGCTATTCATGCCAAGCACGCTCAGTGCGACATTCCGGCCTCTAAGGTGAAAGAACAAATTGCCAAGGTGCTGAAGTCGGAAGGCTTTGTGAAGGACTACCAGGTGTTGAACACCGGTGTCCAAGGCGTTATCCGGATCACCCTGAAGTACACTAACGACCGCGAAGATGTGATCGGCGGACTCAAGCGAGTCAGTCGTCCGGGTCTGCGGAAATATTGCGGCGTCGCTGATATCCCCACCATCTACGGTGGAATGGGCACGGTCATCATGTCCACTCCTCAAGGGATTATGACCGGCCGCAAGGCAAAAAAGCAAAACGTGGGTGGCGAGATTCTCGCCTACGTTTGGTAAGGAGACGCCCGTGTCCAGAATTGGAAGAAAACCGATTGAGCTCCCCAAGGGAGTGGAAGTTAAGATCAACGGGTCGACCGTCTCGGTCAAAGGCCCTAAGGGACAGCTAACGCAAGACATTCATTCCGAACTCAAGGTGGAAGTGTCCGCCGAGGGGGTCAGTGTCACACGTCCCAACGACAGTCGTCTCAACAAAGCCCAGCACGGTCTGGCCCGCACCCTGATCTCCAATATGGTGGAAGGTGTGACCTCCGGATTCAAGAGGTCGCTCCAAATCATCGGAGTCGGATATAGGGTCCAAGCTAAGGGCAAAGGTCTAGAGATGGCACTGGGTTTTTCCCACCCCGTCGATATCGAGCCGGTCGAAGGTATTACCTTCGAGGTCGAGGTTGACAACCGAGCCAAAATCAATAGACTGCACATCCTGGGAATCGACAAGCAGCTGGTAGGCCAAGTGGCTGCCGACATCCGGTCGATCAGACCGCCCGAGCCCTATAAGGGCAAAGGTATTCGCTATGTCGACGAAGTCGTCATTAAGAAAGCCGGTAAGGCTGGTAAGGCTAAGTAGATATGATTAATAAAAGGCCAAGAAATGAATCGAGAAAAGCTCGTCACGGGCGCGTCCGTCGGAAGGTGTCCGGTACTCCGGATTGCCCTCGTCTGGCTGTGTTCCGATCGGGCAGGCACATCTACGCGCAGCTGATTGACGACGTCAACGGCACCACTTTGGCAGCGGCTTCTTCCCTGGATAAGGCTATCAAGGGTCAGAAGGGCACCTTCACCGAGCGCGCTCGATTGGTCGGCGAACTAGCTGCTGAGCGAGCCGCCGATAAAGGCGTCAAAGACGTCGTGTTCGACCGCGGTGGTTTCAAGTATCACGGACGTGTTGCGGCCCTGGCCGAAGCAGCTCGTGAGAAGGGTCTCAATTTTTAGGAGAAGACATGAGAAGACGAAGAATCGACCCCTCGGGGTTGGACCTGAAAGAACAAGTTGTACGCATCAACCGTGTATCGAAAGTAGTTAAGGGTGGTAAACGCTTCTCTTTCTCCGCCCTCGTGGTGGCTGGAGACGGTCGTGGCCACGTGGGTGTCGGATTGGGTAAAGCAGGCGAAGTTCCCGAAGCAATTCGCAAGGGTGCCGAAGCCGCCAAAAACAATCTGATTCGAGTGCCTATCGAAGGAACCACCATTCCTCACTTCCACATGGCTGAGTTCGGAGCCACTTCGGTGATGCTGAAGCCGGCTTCCCCCGGTACCGGTGTTATCGCCGGTGGTGCCGTCCGTGCCGTAGTCGAGCTCGCTGGTATCAGTGACATTCTGACCAAGAGCATGGGTTCGGACAACCCCACGAACATCGTTTACGCCACGCTCAAAGGCCTGAACGAACTTATGTGGGCCGAAGAAGTGGCTGAGCGACGCGGCAAGACCGTGGAAGAGCTGGTCGGTCCTAAGATCGCCGGTCTGGTTCAGGAACGACGCGCCCAAGCTTCGCAACCCGTCGACTTTGCAGGCGGATATTCCTCAGAGGGTGGCCGCCGCTAGGGGGCTGCTCAACGACTTTAAGACAGCTTCTTAAGGAGTTAGTTATGGAACTCAATGAATTAAAGCCCAATTCCGGTTCGCGCCACAAGCGCCGACGCGTATGTCGTGGAGGCAAGTGGGGCAAGACCGGTGGTCGCGGTATGAACGGTCAAAGTTCGCGGTCCGGTGGCACCAAATATCCTGGTTTCGAGGGTGGTCAAACACCCTGGTACCGACGCCTGCCGAAATATCGCGGGTTTAAGAATCCATTCCGCACGGAATACCAAGAAATAAGCCTTTCCGATCTGGAGGCGGCATTCGAGGATAAGGCCACGGTCAATCCCGAGTCTCTGTTGGAGCAAGGCATCATCAAAAATGTCCGCAGCCCCATCAAAGTTCTCGGCAACGGTGAGCTGAAGAAATCCCTCACAGTGAACCTGCACGCGTTCACTGCAAGTGCAAAAGCCGCGATCGAAGGGGCTGGTGGAAAAGCAGAGGTTGTTTAAACCATGATTGGTACTTTCGTTCGTGCGTTTGCGGTCCCGGAAGTCCGGGGCCGTATTATTTGGCTCTTCGCGGGCTTCGCCATTTTCGCGATCAGTGTTCATATCCCCATCCCCGGGGTCGATCGGGATGCCTGGTCGATCGCGCTCCAAAAGGGCGCACTCTTCCAGCTAGTGGGTATGTTCACTGGTGGCGCGTTGGCAAAGTTCTCTATTGCCGCGATGGGCATAACGCCATATATTAACGCTTCCATCATCATGCAACTCCTTACGGTCGTCTTTCCGTATCTTAAGGACTTGCAGAAGGAAGGGGGCGAGCACGGGCGCAAAAAGATTCAGTCCTGGACTCGTCAACTGACTATGGTTTTGGCCTTGATTCAGGCCACCATCATGGTGACCACCATCAACCGGGCCGTGGAAGCTCGCATCTTCCACGATCCGAGCGTTCCTTACTTCATTATGGTTATCACCGCACTCGTCGGGGGCACTGCCTTCTTGATGTGGCTCGGTGAGATCATGTCGGAGAAAGGTGTCGGCAACGGTGTATCGCTCCTGATTTTCGCCGGTATTGTTATGAGCTATCCGACCTATGTGTACAACACATTCGTTGCGGCTTTCGCCAGCGATGCTTACATCAGGGTCACGATCTTCTTCCTGATTGCGATTTTCATGATCGCCTCCATCGTGGCGGTGACTCTGGCCCAACGGAAGGTGCCCGTACAGTATCCCAAACGGCAAGTGGGACGTAAGATCTACGGCGGACAGTCGTCGTTCATCCCGATTCGCTTGAACAACGCAGGTGTGATGTCGCTCATTTTCGCCATCTCCATTATGTTCTTGCCGCTGACGCTGTCGAACATCCTTCCTCCGCCTTACGGCCCTGCACTCACCGACTGGCTGGGAAGATGGTTTAATGACCGGACCGTGCTTTACAACCTGGTCTACATGGGCTTGATCATCTTCTTCACCTACTTCTACTCGGCCATTACCTTCAATACCGAAGACTTGGCGGACAACCTGAAGAAAGCGGGCGGTTTCATCCCCGGCATTCGACCAGGTAAAGCCACTATGGAGTACCTGGATAAGATCACGAACCGTCTGAACTGTGTCGCAGGTCTGTTCTTGGCCGCGCTGGCGGTCGCTCCGACCCTGATCGTGCAGTTGACGGGTGTACAGAACTTCTACCTGGGTGCTACTTCGCTCCTCATTATCGTGGGTGTGGCGCTGGATACGATGCAGCAGATCGAAGCTCGACTTGTGATGCGTCACTATCAAGGATTTATGAAGTAGCGAGGTATCGATGGCTTCAGCTCAGAGCGGCAAGGATTCCGGGGTCAGGTTGCTCCTGATAGGACCACCTGGCTCCGGAAAAGGCACACAGGCCAAGCACCTTACCGAAAAATTCAGAGTCCCTCATGTTTCCACCGGAGACATGCTGAGGGAGCAGATTCGAAAAGGGACCGCTCTGGGTGAGGAAGCCGCCGAGTACATCAAAGACGGCAACCTCGTTCCAGACGAACTGATTCTCAACATGGTCAAAGTGCGGCTGACTCAGTCCGACACGACCGGTGGATATGTCTTAGACGGCTTCCCGCGCTCTGCTGCTCAGGCTGAAGCGCTGGATGACTTCCTGGAGAAACGTAAGGAAGGCATCAAGGCAGCCGTTCTTTTAATTTTAGATGATGAGACGATCGTCTCCAGGCTGTGTAATCGTCGGGTCTGTCCCGAGTGTGGTCGAGTTTATCACCTGATCAACCACCCTCCCAAGACCGAGGATCGTTGTGACGAGTACCACTGCCGTGCCACTTTAGTTCAACGTCCTGACGACAACGAGGAGGCGATCCGAAACCGTCTGCGTATCTACCACGACCAGACCAAGCCGGTCATCGCTTTCTACCGAGACAAAGGTGTCTTGAGAGAGATCGACGCTAGCCGGGAAATCCTACGCGTCCAGATCGACATCGAGCGCGCCCTTGAGGGAGATTTATGATCCAGCTGAAGACACCTAAAGAGATCGAACTCATTCGGACGGGGGGCGATATTCTGGCCGGAGCGTTGAAGTTGGTCAGAGAAGCCTGCGCCCCGAACGTCAAGACCAAAGAGTTAGACAAGCTGGCCGAAGAATATATTCTCGAGCACGGCGGCAGACCTGCCTTCAAAGGCTACCAAGGTTTCCCGGGAACCCTCTGTATCTCCGTCAACGAAGAAGTCGTTCACGGCATTCCCGGAAATCGTAAGCTGAAGTCCGGCGACATCGTTTCGGTGGACTGTGGTGTCGTCTGGGAAGGTTTCGTTGCTGACAGTGCCACCACGATTCCGATAGGGGATATCGACGAGGAGACTTCGACTCTTCTCAAAGTGACGGAAGAGTCGCTTTACAAAGCGATCGAGCAGGCACGAGTCGGCAACTATGTCCGCGACATCTCACAAGTCGTCCAGGAGTGGGTCGAGAAGCACGGCTTTTCCGTAGTGCGGGAGCTCGTGGGGCACGGCGTAGGCCGTGAGATGCACGAGGATCCGCAGATTCCGAATTATGTGACGGCTCAGCGTGGGCCAAAGCTTAAAGAGGGTCTGGTCATCGCTATCGAGCCGATGGTCAACGTGGGCGGCTGTGAGGTCCGTCTCAAAAGAGACCGATGGACTATCGAGACCCTGGACCGCTCCCGGTCAGCCCACTTTGAACACACGGTGGCCGTCACCAAGGACGGCCCCCAAATTCTTACCGCTGGTCGGTAATTGAGCAACGACCGGAAAAAGCGCCGGCAGCTTGAGGCAAAGATCATCGAAGTCTTGCCTCGTTCTCTGTTTAAGGTCAAGATTGAAGATGGCCGCGAAGTGCTGTGCCACGTTGCCCTGCCCGTCCGCAACACGGTGGGCCGCGTTTTGGAGGGCGACCGAGTGGTGGTGGAGTTGAGCGAGTATGACCCGAAGCGGGGGCGAATTGTCGAGCATCGCTCAAGTTCGCCGCGCTAATGCAACAGGCCCTAGATCCATTCCCTGCCCCAGAAGTAGCGTTCGAGGGGATAGATTTGGTCTCTCAAGTACATATCGTAAAAGCTCAACAGTCTCTCTTTCGCGCTCGACTCCGAGCGCTCAAAGCCGAACGGTCGCGATTGTAGCCAGGTCTCGTATTCCGCAGCGAAACACCCTTTCGTCTTGAATCTCCACGGTTTGAAACGACCTGCGAAGTGAGCGATGCCTGGATCGTCGATGGCGTTCCGCAAACCAGGAAGCTCTAGCGGCGTGAAGCGCCGGCCGCAAAGCCCGGCGATGAGGTTCCAGCGGGGGTTGAGTTTCTTCCAGGCTCCCTTATAGAGGATGTTGAAAGCGTTTTGATGCAGAAATCGGCTCGGATTCTCCCGAAAATGCTTGAGAACTCTTTCGCCCCCCTTTTCACTTCGAAACTTGGCCAGGTCTAGCAAGAGGACGCCGCAGTTAAAGTAGGGCGTGCCGTCCTCGTTCCACGGCTGGGCGATGTCCTGGACGGCGGCGAAGGTGTGTCCCTCTAGACCGGTTTCCCAAATCTTCAGCACGTCGTCAAGGACCAGCAGGTCGCTGTCAAGGAAAAGGACTCGCTCTTCCTCCAAAAGCTGGTCTAGAAAGACGGGGGCCAACGCTTCTGGGGAAAACCTTGCTGGTAAGTTCAAGCCGGATTTGGGAAGGGGTATCAGGGTCACTTCGGCCCATTCGTTGACAACTCGGGACAGGTCGGGATGAATGTCGTTTCCCACCAGATAGATTTTCAGATGAGTCGACGTTCCTGTAGATTTGATCAAAGAGCAGAGAGTCACAGCCATAGGCAAGGCAAAGCCCGAGTTGGCTGACAGAGCCACGGGCACTCGAGTTACCACGGGTTGTAAGGCATCCGTGGCTTTTCAGCGAATCTCCAACGATTCACTTCGAGCTCGGAGAGGCGGTCGTAGTACTTTGATCGAGGCCAGAGCGAACCGTAAGCTTCAGCAAGGCCCCAGAGGGCTGACCAGAAGATAAGCCAGGGTAAGGAGTTCCAATCGGCCGAGCCGCTCTTTCTGAGCCGGAGAAGCTCGAGGAAGCCGCGGCTAAAATGCTTGGCGGCCACCACCGGAAATGCCGCGGAGTAGGCGACCCTCAGGGCGGCCTGCCATTTCTCGGTTCGAATGGTCCCGAGGCATTTTCCCAGAGCCCAGAGCAGATGAAGGGAACTCCGGAACGTCGTTGGGTCCCAGTGTCGAATTTTGATTTCGTTGGTGAAGAGCGGTGGGAGCCCCGTGCGGCGGAAGACAGACTGCATGATGACAGGGCAGGCCATGGCCGTTTCCAGGTCGTCGAGTTTCAGAAGAAGCTCTCGTCGATAAGCCGTGTTGTGACCGCTCAGCGGTGCGTTGATCTGCTCTCCACTTCGCCTGTACCACTGAGCGTAGGTGAGAAGAAACATCGCTTCCGTGAGCGGGGTCTTGTCATTTCCCGGCTGGACCGAACCGCTTACGGCAGCCCAGCCTTCATCCAGTCGAGCCAAGACCTGGGACGTCCAATCCGGGGAGAGGTGCACATGATCTTCGATCAAGGCCACATACTCGCCGCTGGCTTCGCGAACTCCGATGGCTCGAAGCTCGTGGACCAGGCAGGGATAGCCGGTCTCTACGATTCGGTAGGGAAGACGGCTCCACTGCTCCGGCAGGTCGAGCCGCTTTCGGGAAGAGCATACAAGTATGAACTCGACACCTTCGGTAAGGACCTGGTTTTCCACTGAGGAGATGGTCAGATCGTGAACGTTCCAGTCGTCCGTGGGAGTCAGAATCAATGAAAGTTTCGGGCTCAAACCTTTGTAGCTCCTCGCCTTGATAGATAGTTCCTATGTGGTCTAGCACAATGACCCGAAAAGTCCTTGACGACCGATGTTCAAATCCGTATAATCGCCGGGTATCTTTTGCGGGCTGCCTGACAAACCCAGATTTTATGGGAAAAAATTCAGGCTTTGCAAAAAAAATGGGTTGTGGTTGAAAAAACCGTCGACAACCCAGAACAATTGTGATAGAAGTGTTGCCACGGTCGCGCTTAAAGGTGCGTATCGAGGACGGGCGCGGCGTTCAGTGTGACGCGGCGCCTAATGTGCGCAACACCGTCGAACGCGTGTTGGAACAGGCCGTTTGCACGGTCGGACTCAGTGAGTACGGCCCAAAACGCGTAAGAATAATTGAACACAAACCGAGTTCGCCTCGGTAATTGGAGGAGACGGATGCAAGTCAGGCCGTCAGTAAAAAAAAGGTGCGAAAAGTGCCGGATCATTGTGCGCAAGGGCAAGGTGCGAGTCATCTGTTCCAATCCAAAGCACAAGCAGATACAAGGTTAGGAGAGAACTATGGCCAGGATTTCAGGCGTAGACCTGCCGCGCGATAAGCGCGTTCTGATCGGACTCACCTACATCTTCGGAATTGGACGGGCAACCAGCCAGCAGATTTTAGATGCCACCGGCATCGACGTAGCCACGCGCGTACGAAATCTCACCGAAGACGAGGTGAACCGTATTCGTGAGTATATCGACAGTCAACTGAAGGTGGAAGGTGACTTGAGGCGTGATATCACGCAGAACATCAAGCGTCTCATCGAGATCAACTGCTATCGCGGTGTGAGACATCGACGCGGCCTTCCCGTGCGCGGTCAGAGAACCAAGACGAACGCGAGAACTCGTAAGGGTCCGAAACGTACCGTCGGGCGTAAGAAGAAATAGAGGAGCTCAGGTAAGATGGCTAAGGCAAAACAATCCCGGGGTCGACGTAAAGTCACGAAAAACGTCCCCAGAGGTGTGGCTCACATCCAGTCGAGCTTCAACAATACAATTGTTACGATTTCCGATATGCAGGGGAACGCAATCTCCTGGGCGTCGGCCGGTGGACAAGGATTTAAGGGCTCTCGCAAAAGCACTCCTTTCGCAGCCGGTGTAGCCGCCGAAGTAGCGGCGCGGGCTGCTTCCGAGCACGGTGTTAGAGTGCTGGAAGTCCACGTAAAAGGACCGGGCGCCGGACGAGAAGCGGCGATCCGTTCGCTGCAGTCCGTTGGTATGCAGATCACCGTCATTAGAGACGTGACTCCCATGCCTCACAACGGCTGCCGACCTCCCAAGAAGCGACGGGTGTAGGAGAGAGAAATGGCTAGATACACAGGACCTGTATGTCGACTTTGTCGACGTGACATGACCAAACTATTTTTGAAGGGTGAGCGTTGCTACAGCAGCAAGTGCGCTATCGAGCGACGAGCCTACCCTCCGGGGCAGCACGGTCCCGGGCGACAGAAGAAACTTTCGCAGTACGGCATTCAGTTGCGTGAGAAGCAGAAACTCCGTCGTATCTACGGCGTGAACGAAAAGCAGTTTCGTGCTTACTTCCGCAAAGCCGCCGCTCAACCCGGCGTATCCGGTGACAACTTCCTGATTCTTCTGGAGCGTCGGCTGGATAATATCGCTTTCCGTCTTGGCTTCGGTGCCTCTCGTGCCGCTGCCAGGCAGTTGGTTGCTCACGGCAACGTCGCGGTCAACGGCAAGAAGCTCGACGTCCCGGCGTATATCGTTCGAGTGGGCGACGTGATCAGTGTGATCGACCGCCACGAGAATAACGCGTTCGTGCAGGAGGCTTTGCAAAAGGCCCGTATTCGTCAGGTCCCTCAGTGGATAGAACTGGATGATGACAAGCCCAAAGGCACCATCAAAGAGCTGCCTACCCGGGAGATCATCGATACTCAGGTGAACGAGCAGCTCATCGTCGAGTTCTACTCTAAGTAACCCCTGCAACCAATCGAGGAGAAAGTTAAAGATGCTAGACGCACTGATGCAGACGGCGGCTCGGCCCGAAGAAAAGATTGAGCCGACCCTCAAAGCAATTTCCGACAACAAATTCGTTGTCGAGCCCTTAGAAAGGGGATTCGGGATCACACTGGGCAACTCGCTTCGCCGTGTGTTGCTGTCGGCCCTGACCGGCGCGGCCGTGACTCACGTGAGAATCGACGGTGTGCTCCACGAATTTGCCACTCTGCCCGGAGTGCGCGAAGACATCACCGAAATCACGCTGAACATCAAGAAGATGAATTTGCGGCTGACCACCGGTTCCAAGAAGGTGCTTCGTCTAGAAGCGGCCGGCCCTGGTATCGTCACCCCCGCAGACATCGTGATGGACCCCGAAGCCGAAATTCTGAACCCGGAATTGAAGCTCGCCACCTTGAGCAAAGGTGGACGACTTGGAATGGACCTTTACGTTTCTAACGGCACCGGTTTCGTGCCCGCCGAGCGTCAGGACGACCAGGAACAAGTTATCGGCGTTATCCCGGTAGACAGCATCTTCAGCCCCATCACGAAGGTCAACTACATCGTGGAAGACACTCGTGTCGGTCAGCGAACCGATTTCGACAAGCTGACTCTTGAAGTGTACACCGATGGTTCCATCAAGCCGTATGAAGCCATCTCCAAAGCGGCCGCCATTCTGCAAAGAAAGCTCAGTCTTTTCAGCCAGATCGAGCCGCCCACCAGAGAAGAAGAGGAGCCTTCCGGCCCCGAATCCGAACTTCTGGATACCCCCATCGAGGACTTGCAACTGTCCGTTCGCTCTCTCAACTGTTTGAAGCGAGCCGGCATCCGCACTGTTGGCGAACTCTTGACTTACTCCGAAGAGGATGTTATGAAGCTCAAGAATTTCGGACAGAAGTCCCTCGACGAGATCGCCGAGAAGCTGGCGGAGCGAAACCTCTCGCTCCAGCCCAGTACGCCCGGCTAATTAGGAGGAGTCTCAAGTGAGACATCGTGTAAAAAGTAGAACCCTCGGTCGTCCCACCGGTCACCGCATCTCCATGCTACGGAATATGACTCGCTCGCTCTTGCAGCACGGGCGGATCATCACCACCGAGACCCGAGCTAAAGAACTATCGTCGTTCGTCGACAAGGTCATCACTGATGCCAAGAAAGCTCACGAAGCTTCCGACGACATCAAGAAGCTGACTTACAAGCGTCGCGTTTTCCGACACTTCGCGAGCCAGACTTCCCAGAAAGACCGCCGCAAGCGCGGTATGAAGGGTCGCCGCCCGAATCGTGAGATCGCGCAGGAGCTTTTCGATCGTATCGCTCCCCAGTACTGCAAGGGTGGTGAGTTGGAGCGCGAGAGCGGTTATACTCGCGTCCTCAAGATCTATCCCCCTCGTAAGGGCGACGGCGCTCCACGAGCATTGATTGAACTGATTGGTCACCAAGACTAGGCGAACACTCGACTGAGTGCTCACCGAAGAAAGGCCCTCCATCGCGGAGGGTTTTTTGTTTTTCAAGGCGCTTTGGAGCATGGAGAAAGAGACCGTCATAAGGGCGGAGGCCCTGCAGCTTAGAAGACGAGGATTCGGACCGATAGACCTGGACTTCTACCCTGGTGAGTTGGTTTTGCTTTGCGGAACTTCCGGAAGCGGCAAATCGACTCTCTGCGAGCTTTTGTCTGAGACGCAGGAGCCGAGCGAGGGTCGAATAGTGAGGAACGCGACCGTTGTCGGCTACGTGGCCCACGCCTTCGAGAACCAATTGGTCGGTGCCACGGTGGCTGAAGAGCTTGCGATCGGATCGCGGGGGGCTCGAGCTGTTCTGAGCCGAGAGCTTGAGGCGTCACTTGCCAATCTTGAAGCGTCGCTGGAGAATTCGCTGGGAGAAGACCCCCACTCGCTTTCGGCCGCCCTGCAGCAATGTCTGTTGCTGGCCAGCCTGATCAGGAGCGGAGCGACTTTCCTCATTCTGGACGAGTCGATGGCTTATCTCGACGGCCGAACTCGCCGAGATTTTGCTCGCACCCTCCTGGAGTTGGTGGCGAGTGGATGCACCGTGTTGCTGGTCTCCCATCAAGAGGAGTTCTTGGAGCTTGCCGGGCGAGTAATCTTCATGGAGCGAGGGGAAAAAATATTCGATGGCGCGATCGGAGAGTTCGAGAGCCAGTATTTCGAGCGAGCCGGATTCAGGAAAGATACGAACTCAGAGGCGCTCATAAGTCGCCTTCCGGAGTTTAAGCCTGAGGAGTTCGACGGCGTAGAAGTTGTTGCCGGGTCGAAGCGCCTCAACCTGAGGGTTGCGAGTTCTCTGGTGCTCGGAGGGTTCAGCGGCTCAGGGACGAGTACGGCACTCAATAGTCTCATGGGTCTCGAAGAGCGCGAGTACTGGCGATGCACGGGTGCGCGCGAAAAGAGCTGTCTCCTTCGCCAGAATGTGGGCCCGTCTTTCTGGCGGAGTACCTGTGCCGCGGAGTTAAAGGCCAGTAGGGGAGCACACCAACCTTTATCTCGTCCCATCGAGGAAGCCGTGCTGAACTCGATTCCCGCGGGCTGGCTGGAGAAGGCTCCTTGGCATCTGTCCCACGGGCAGCTTCGGTTTTTCGGTGCCTCCTGTTTACTGCTTCAGAATCCTCAAGTTCTCTATCTCGACCACCCTTTTCAGGGGTTGGATGGGACTTTGCGAGAGAAGCTGCGATATAGCCTTTCCGAGTATCTCAAAGGGGGCGGCCGAGTTGTGCTCACGACTCACGATCCTGAGAAGGTGCGGGGACTCGGCCATCAAGTCGTGTGGTTAGAGGGCGGTTCGCTCCTTTTTGCCGGCCTCACCAGTGATGAAGGGTGGGCAAGTTTGAGTATCGGTTTAAGCTCGAAGAGCCTCCTACCAGGACCTATGGAAGAGGATCGGGTAAAGAGAGAGCATGGATGAATTTGAGTTGCTACTTGACCTGGATGATCGTAGGAAGGGTGAGCGCTTTGCTCTCGATGTTCCGATGACGGCTGAGGGGTACGAGGCGAAGATACTCAACCTCTCCGAGAACGGCGTGCGGTTTGTGACCAGCGATAAGGTGGATGGAGAGACCGTCAATCTGGTGCTCGGAGACGGCGAGAACCGCCTGCATCTTGAGGGCAAGAAGGTCTGGAGCGAACCGGTCGGACCCGGCCATTCCGCGGTGGGGGTTATCTTCCAGGATTCGGATGACCTGGCCAAGTTTCGACAGTTGTTGGAATAGACTTCGGCAACTCCACGGCAACATCTTTTTAACCTGATTGTAACTTTCATTCACGGATCGTCCCGTGATGAAACAGTTCTACGCTTTAATCTTTGAAGTGAGGTGTGCGAAGATGAGCGATTTAGAACTGTTCCTGGACTTGGATAACAGGCGGCACGACAGACGTTACCGGATGGACCTACCGCTTCTGGCGGGCGGTCGCAAAGCGAAGCTAGTGAATGTCTCCCGATCCGGAATCCGTTTTCTGGCTGAAACCAAGCAAGAGGCCGACGAGATCGAGTTGATTCTGGGCGGGCGTTTAAGACTTACGGGCAAGCGAGTTTGGTCGCGTAATGTAGGGCCGGGACACAAGATGATAGGTGTTCATTTCTCGGACGCGGCCGATGTCCTGAAGTTTCGCAACTGGCTGGGACGGGTGGAGGAGAACGCTGCCGCCTAGACCTCTTATTTAAAAGTTGCCACGAACACTCCGCCCCATTCCGCGGGCGGAGGGGTCTTCTCATAGGATCGGCATCGGTGCTGAAGGGTCCGACTAGCCGGATCATCCACCAGCCGGCCGAAGAGTTCGGCCGCTTCCCCAAACTCGCCGCGCTGGTAGGTGGCGAAGGCGCTCTCGTAGGCGCGGGCCGTCTCCAAGGTCTTGGCTTCGACATCCCCTTTGCGACCCAAAAGTTCGTAGAGCTTCACCCCGCTAATCCGCCCTTTCACCGCGACTTCATCGATCAACCTGAACTCAAAGCTATCTTGAGTCGTCTTGAAGACGTTGTCACTGGTAAGGACAGCTGTCCCATAGTGTTTGTTTAAGCTCTCGATACGGGCCGCCAGATTGACGTCGTCTCCGAGAAGCCCGTAGTTTAAGCGCTGGGCCGAGCCAAAGTGTCCCACCATCACCTCGGCCCTATGAAGCCCGAAGCGAGTGTTCCAATCAAGGTCGCCGGTTCGAGCGAGGCAGTTCAACACTGCCTCGCACATTCGCTTGGAGTGCTCCTGGCAATCGGTGGGAGCGTTCCAGACGGTCAGGAGCGCATCTCCTATTCGCTCCAGGATGGCACCGTCGTGCTCTTGGATCGTTCCGTTCATACGGTCCAGGTAGAGCGCCAACTTTTCCGCCAGCTCGTCGATAGTAAGCGACTCCGCAATGGATGTGAATCCCGCCACATCGGTGAACATGAGCGAGATCTCTTTCAGCTCGCCTCCCAGTTTTGGTTCCAACTCTTGCTGGAAGAGTTGTCGAACCAGGTTCATGGGCACGTATTTGGAGAGGGCTCGAAGCGATGCTTTAGCCCCTTCGAGGCCGGTCTCGACTTCATACAGGTCGGCGATTCGAGTCCGGCTTTCCTGGGCCTCGAAATCAAATCGTCGCATGGACTGAGTGCCCTCGACAAGCTTGCGGATATCGCCTCGCAGGGCACGAAGTATGACGACGCCTAGAGTGAGGACAGCCAGAAAGATCAGAACGCTGGCCAAAAGAGCGCGACGATGGGCTTGGGTGATATCGGACAGAAAATAGGTCTCGGGCAGGACGACACCGAGGTACCAGTCCTGGCTGCCGCTGATGGGCTGGAAGAGAGAAAGGTAGTGTCCGGCATCGCTCTCCAGCCGGGATAGAGAGCGGCTTTCCTTTTCTTGGAGTTCGGAAAAGTCGGACAGAGCGGTCAAGACTTCGGCCGGCGCTTGGGCCGGTTGGATTCTGATCGCATCCGAGTGCTCCGTCAGTTCGTCTGTCTCGGAAAGCCGGGTCACCAGGCGACCTTCGGAGTCGCAGAGAAATACCCACTTCCCGACGGCCGGGTCGGCTTCGCCCCCTTCTAGCGTGACCTTGGTAAGCTCTTCGACAAACCGTCCGACTCGAGCTACGCCCAAAAGCTTGCCATCGGTATCGTAAATAGCCTTCTGAACGGTGACCACAATGCGGGGCGGTTCAACTCCCATCTGAGAGTCAAGATGGGCGTGGTGCAGGTCGCTCCAGAGCATTCGGCCCTTGAACTCAGGCTTTGCCAGGGTCTGGAAGGTGGGGTGAGAGGTGGGGTTTTGCACTTCCCGACCCGTTCCTAGTTCCAGAAACTTGCCTTCGTGGAGGATGATCCGAGAGGTCTCGACCTCGCCTTGTCGGTTGCGGAAGACCGATATCTGGGATGGCGGGTCTGAGGAGATGTAGCTGACTTCGCTCATGTCCGAGGCGGTCGAGAGAAGTAACCGCAGCGCCGGTCTTAAGCGGTCGTCCGGAAAGCGTTGGAGATCAAGATAGTCGACGGTGTCGATCTCTCGCACGATCTCCTCTGCCTGCTCGAAGTAGTGGACGACTTTCTCTCCTACTTTTTGATTGGTCCGGTCGAGCTCCACCAGCAAGTCGGAGCTGCGTTTGATGACCGTCCGCGAGCTGCTGTGGAGAAACCACAGCAGGCCGGCCAGCAGACCGGCCGTAACGAGAAGGACCAGCGTAAAGAGCAGGTCCAGGCTGGGCCGGCGGAGTTGGCGGGGTCGGGACAACCCTTACTCCCACTCGATGGTGCCGGGGGGTTTCGGAGTGATGTCGTAGACCACCCGATTGACCCCCTCCACCTCGTTGACGATGCGCACGGCAATACGCTCTAGAAGAGTCCAGTCGAGCGGAAAGACATCGGCGGTCATGGCGTCGTGAGAGCGCACGGCCCGGACGGCGACGGTTTCTCCGTACTGGCGACCATCGCCCATGACTCCGACCGATCTTACCGGGAGGAGGGCCGCGTAATATTGCCAGGGTCGTTCTCCTACGGGATGGGCTTTTTCGATCTCGGTGGTCGCGATGTGGTCCGCGGCCCGAGCCATATCCAGCCTGGTTTTGTCTACCGGGCCCAGGACTCGCACGGCCATCCCCGGTCCTGGAAAGGGCTGGCGAGAGACCACCGATTGGGGCAGGCCCAACTCGCTGCCGACTCGCCGTACTTCGTCTTTGAAAAGCTCTCGGAGCGGCTCGAGAAGGATGAGCTTCATGTCTTCGGGCAGTCCACCGACGTTGTGGTGAGTCTTGATGGTGGCCGCTTGTCCGGCTCCCGACTCGACGACGTCGGGGTAGAGGGTGCCCTGAACAAGAAAGGTGACATCCTGGTCGGCCAGGGCGTTGTCGAAGACTTCGATGAAGGTGTGGCCGATGATCTTTCGTTTTTTCTCCGGGTCGGAGACACCGCACAGCCGCTCCAGGAACAGGGCTTCCGCGTCGACGCGTTTGACTTTGACCTTGGCCTCTTCCATGAGTTGTAGCACGCGTTCCGACTCCTGGTGACGGAGTAGCCCGTTGTCCACAAAGAGACAGGTGAGCTGGTCGCCGATGGCTTTGGCCACGAGGGTGGCGGCTACCGAGCTGTCCACTCCACCGGACAGCGCACAGCAAACCTTGGCGTCACCGACAGTGGTTCGAATCTCTTCGAGCGCCTCGTCGATAAAGTGGCTGGCAGTCCAGTCGAACTGGCAGCCGGCCAGTGTCAGGAAGTTCTTGAGCAGGCGCTCGCCGCACTGGGTATGGGAGACTTCCGGGTGAAACTGGAGACCGTAGATCGGCTTACTCTCATGACAAAAGATGGCATCGCAATCGTTGGTGTTGGCCAGGGCTCTCGAGTCGTCGGGAAGGCGACTGACTTTATCGCCGTGGCTCATCCATAGGACCTGGCCGATTTCCAAACCGTCCGTCAGCGGATGTTCCCATACCGCAGCCAGCGGAGCCGGTCCGTATTCTCGGACTTTCGATCTGGTCACCTCGCCGCCTAAATTTTGACACAGAAGCTGCATTCCGTAGCAGATCCCGAGTAGGGGTACTCCCGATTCGATCAGGCCCTCCGGTAGTTTGGCGCTGTTCTCATCATAGACGCTTTGCGGACCTCCGGAGAGGATGACGGCACGAGTATCAGGGAAGTCTTCCGCTCGGTATTGCGCTGGGGGAGGGATGAGTTCGGAATAGACTCCTTGCTCTCGAAGTCTTCTGGTAATCAATAAATTAAACTGAGAGCCGTAATCAAAGACGACTACCTCTGGATTTCTAGACATAGCACCCGGTTCGAAAGAGGGGAAATGCTTCCTACCTCGGATTATACAACAGGGGAGAGTTTTAGAAATTCTGGAGATCCTCCGATAAATCTGTTAGACTCTGATACAGGAAGCGGTGTACAGCCGACCATCAAAAACGGCACTCGACCAAAAGAGTCGAGGCCTAACGATGATTCAGCTGTCACGGAAGGACAAGCGATGCCAGCCAGCGCCCCTGCACGGCCTGCTTTGACTGACCTCGCCTTTGTAATTCCCCAAAAAATAAGTCCGAAAGCTTGCCTGCCGCCGGGGTTGTCACCACCCTCGGTTCAGGAACGAGCACAGTTCTTTCGGTCGTTCGCCGTCCTCTTTCGCGCGGGAATCTCGCTCGAAAGATCTCTGGACATCCTCAGCCAACAAACTGACAATCAGGCCTTTCGAGTCCTGCTCCAGAGTATGGCTAAGGATCTCGTCCACGGTCACTCGCTCACGGCGGTGTTCAGTCGGGTGCCCGAGGTCTTCACCTCCTACCACGTTCGTATGATCAGGGTAGGGGAGATGTCCGGAAAGATGGACGACTCACTGGAACAGCTGGCTCTGGCCGAGGAACGCGCGGGAGTTCTCAATCTCAAAGTAAAAGCGGCGCTCACGTACCCAGCTTGGACCATGGCGATCGCTCTTGTTTTTCTACTCTTTATTCCCCCCTACCTTATGGACGGTCTCTTCGACGCCATTCAAGTCACCGGAGGAGAGTTGCCCACGCTCACGTTGATCGTGGAGGGCGTCTTCCAGGTGGTAAGGCACCCTCTTTTCCAGGTGCTCTTTGCTTCGGCGGCGGGTACTCTCGTCTACTACTACCCCCGAATCGTTCAGTCCGAGTCGTTCAAGCAGTGGCTACTGACCAGCGCGGTGAGATTCCCTCTCACAAGGAAGTTCGCCAAGGCGCTGATAACGGCTCGTTTCTCCCGAGCTTTCTCCACCATGTTAGAAGCGGGAGTGCCTCCGGCACTGGCCCTGCGCCTTTCTGGTGAGGAAGTGGGGACTCGCGACTATAAAGAAGCAGGGGTGGAGGCGCTTTATCGGCTTGAAAACGGTGAAGACTTCACCACGGCCGTGACTCGCATCCCTCACTTGCGCAAGTTCTTTCACGAGTTTCTCAAAGCCGGCGAAGAAACCGGAATGATGGCCGATATGACCGCACGAGCCTCCGACCTGGCTGAGCAAGAAGTCGAGCACCAGCTGGAGTTAGTGGTGGCACTGATCGAACCTTTCGTGATGGTCCTTATCGGGGGAGTCGTGGGCATACTGGTTTTAGCCTCTATGCTCCCGATGATATCCGTTCTCAACACCTTCTAGTAAGGAGGCACTATGCATTCACTCATCAAGCACCCTCCTCGGTCGAGAGGAGCAAGCTTAGCCACGGTCATGATGGTCGTTGCCATGATGCTCACCCTGGGCTTCACGGTCGTCGCCATCGCTTTCAATCACTTGAATCTCTCCTTTAAGAGTAGCAACCAGGCTCAGGCTGACCATCTGGCTGAAGCCACCCTGGCCAAAGCGATCGATAGAATTGTCAACGACCAGGAATACGGACTCCTCGGGACTTCGGAAGAAAAGACCGTACGGATAACGCGACCCACCAGTGGGATGTTCTCTTCGCTTCCCGAGGGGAGTGAAGGCATCCTGACTTTTGATCAGGATTACGCCGGAACTCAGGGCATCCCGTATTCCACGAACAACCGGACTGAGGGGCCCGTTATCGGAGTGGGGGGCATCCAGGTTTTAGGGGAGAGCTTTCACCTGGTCGCGACAGCCAAGGTGAAGAATTGCACTTCCGTAATGGAGGCGATAATCTCTGTGCCCCAGTTCCCATTTTCAGTGGCGGCCGATGGCGAGATCCGTTCCGACGGCGGTCTTCTGGTGGCCTCGGTGAGACCCGGAGTCCCGTACGATCTCAACTACCCCTTGCACGAGGACGACCTCAGGCCCGGACACCTGGTGAGCAACTCCAAGGTTGGTGATGCGGCCATCGTTCTATCTGGAGAAAATAAGATTTACGGTGACCTGCAGTCATCTTCGGGGGTCACCTTGGAGACCGAAACCGCCGTTTTCGGGGAAGTCCGAACCAACGCGGCCGATGAACAACTTCCCAGACTCAACGTAGAAGACTACGACCCCGATACCGACGAGGACCCGATCGAGCCGAACATGGTCAACTCGGGAGCCGGTACCCTGGAAGTCGAAGGCTACAACAAGTCCGCCGCCAACCTCACCGTGGACAACGGAATCGTCCTCAGCGGAGGAGTGCTTTACGTTGAGGGTGACCTTTTGGTGAGTGCCGGGGGAGTGAGTGGCAAAGGGGCCGTCATTGCCACCGGCAACGTCACAATCTACGGAGACGGAGAAGCGACTTCCGACAATCAAGCGGCCATCATAGCGGGCGGAAACGTCGTCATCAAAGGCTCCTCGAGCGAGAAGGCCAAGTTCGCGGGATTGATTTATACCGAAGGGCAGTTGGATGCCGAAAACCTCAGACTGGCCGGCGTCTTCGTGGCGGCCGGCGACAACAGTTCGGTGGAGTTCACGAACACGGAAGTCTATGAGGACCCGTCCAAGAGCAGCATCAAAATCGAGGATGCAGGTCCCACCACACCTGCGGGCTTCCAGCTTCCTCCAAACCTGACCCCGGACGCTATGACGTTCGAGGGGCAGTCGATTCCGATGTCATACGACCTTTCCGAACTGGAAGCCAATCTTGAGAACTACCGAAATCCCAGCACCGGGCCCACCCAACCGGAGTACCTCTTCAAGGCACAGTCGGGTTCGGTCTTCTTTACCTACGAACTCGATGGAGCAGGCGGCTACAACTATGCGCTGACCAACGGGCCTGACCAATTCCTTGTCGACGGCAGCACACTGGGTCTCGAACTCTTCGGGCAGAAGGTAAATTCCGTATCGGAGGCTCAAGCCGTGGTCATCAGCGGTGTGGAGGCGATGGTGGGTCGAACCCTCACAACAAACGAGATCAACGAGCTGAATACGAATACGAAGCGAACCTTCGTTTCGGGTTCCGCTGCCCTGGGGCTGGCCGCAGCGTCCGCGGAATTCACGATCGCCAACGAGGGAAGCGCCGACCCGACCGGCGAGGGAGAGCCGGAAGAGCCTTTCAACTGGTCTCTGGACCTATCGGAGTTCTTTTCCGACAGCAAGCGAATGGAAGTCGTCTACTGGGGGGAGTTCGTCCAATGAGATATGGCACAAAAGGCTTCACCTTGGTGGAGACGATATTCAGCACGCTCTTCATCTCTCTGACGGTGCTAGCTATCGTGAACCTCTTCCCCGGCGCTTACATGTCGGTGAAGAAAAGCGAGACCAGACTTCAGAGTGATATGATAGCGCAGTCCATTTTAGAAGACATGCGGATGTTGAATTTCCAAGCCCTGACGCCCGGCAACGAACCGACCTACGACCCGGTGAGTCTGGACGGTATCGAGTACACTCCGACGGTCACGGTACAGAACCTGGCCGGAATGGACCCAACTGTCGTGAAAGGAGTGAGTGTGGAGATTACTTACCGCGTCGGTACCCTCGAACAGAAGAATCTGCACGAGACCTATCTGCACTCGTTGAATCAATGAAGAAGCGCTCATCGGGTTTTACCGTAGTCGAAGTCTTGATATTCTCCGCCGTGGGTCTCATGCTAATGGTGCTCTTGTTCCAACTCTTCGTCACAGCCACTCGACGTACCGAGGATTCAAGGTTGAAAGTGGACCTCCAGCAGCGGGGCTTGTTGGTGATTCGGGAGATCTCCGATGACCTCAGTCTGGCCTCCTTGCGTGGCATGACCGCCGCTGAGAGCGGAGCCGATTACATCTTCGCCATGACTCCTATCCAGGGCCGCAATCCAGGTCAATGGAGGTCCAACGCGCAGCACCTTTACGTCTTCCGTGGGAATGCCAAAGAACTCTACTGGAGAGAAGCTCTTTCGAGCGACTTCGCTGAGCCGCTCATGTCGGAGAAACCGTATCTCCCCGGACCTGCGGAATTGCAACAGCTAGCGAACTCCTCCACGGGGAAACACAGAATTCTTTCCTCTCATGTCGAAGAGTTTTCGCTTTCAGATCGAAATGGTAGTAAGACCCAATTTCAAAGCCTGCCTCTAGTGCTGGATATGAAATTAAGGAGACCGCTATCCCATTCCGACCGGTTCGCAGAGTTCACGGTACAGAAGCGCTTCACACTTCGCAACAGCTACTAGACCCTGTTTGGATTCTAGGCGGCGCCGGGCGAGGCCGCTGGTGAGTCGCTCCGTGCGTTTTTGGGCGCTCTCTGTTTGTAGCCTGCTGTGGCTGATCGCGCCGGCTTTTGCAGAGCGAGAGATCAACGCACCGTCAAAACCCGAGGCGGAAATTTTGGTCGATAGCAAGGCTTCTCCTCGAACGATGAAGTCGACTCAGCCGTTTCTGGTGACAAAAGAGGACTTCGGTCGCGACGACTCTTTGAGGCTGGTCTTTCAAGCGCCTGGATACGCCCGCCAAGCCCGCTTTCTGAATCGCTCTATTTTAGACCAACCGGGTATCTTTGACCTCAGTGAGACTCTGCTCTACAGGCAGCAAGTCCAACTCAAGTACAACGCCTACCCGCCTGATGCGGCTCTCAGTTTGGAAGAGATATCCGCTCAGGGGATGAAGCCGCACTACTTGGGACAGTATCCCCAGCTCAACGTGGCCGACCGATACGATCTCAGTCGTGGAAAGTTTCTGAACGTGCACCTTCTGCTGGAACGAGAAGGCTATGAACCTTGGCGTCGCAAGGTCGCGCTCAACAGTCTCGCGGAACCCGGCAAAGATATCGCTTTCCTGGGCGATATCGAGCTCAAGCCGATGTCCGGACTGGATGCTCGTTGGGAACAGATCAAGGTGCTGCACAAGTACAACACTCCGGTCGCGGTACTCTACGATCTGGTTCTCCTCATGATGGTGCTCTCCGTCCCTCTCTTTTTGTGGCCCAGGTATCTGGAGCACAAAAGACAGAAGGAACTGTGGAAGCGCAAGACGATGCTGGAGTCGGTCATCACCGATACCGATCCGCTTTTGAAAAAGGTTCTCGGCGGCTACTACCTGACGGCCAAGATCGGTCGGGGCGGAATGAGTAAGGTTTATCGGGGCCTTCCCGAGCAAACGCTGGAACTGGACGAAGCGGTGGCGGTCAAGGTGATCGACGAAGACCTGGCCGATTCCGAGGAGTATCGAGCACGCTTTCGCCGCGAGATCGAAGTCTGTGCCTCCATCAACAACCCCAACGTGGTGAAGCTCATCGACTGGGGCGAAAAAGAGAAACTTTTGTTCATGGTGCAAGAGCTGATCGACGGGCAGACGCTCAAGCAGGCCTGCAAGGAGCCTCTCAGTCAGGCGCGGTTCGTGCATATCTTCGTGCCGATCCTTCGGGCTCTCAAAGCCGCTCATTCCAAAGGTGTGATCCACCGTGACCTCAAGCCTTCCAACGTGATGATCACACCTACCGATGTGGTGAAACTGATGGACTTCGGCTTGGCCAAAGCCAACAAGCCCGGCCACGACCTCACTCGCACGGGCGACGCCTTCGGGACCCCGGCGTACATGAGTCCGGAACAGATTTCGGGAGGGATCGTGGAGGCGCCGTCCGACCTTTACTCGTTAGGTGTGATGGCCTTTGAGCTTTTGACCGGAAGACTCCCCTATGATGTGGGAGAAGATCCGATGTCGGTGATGCTGGCTCATCTGCAGAAGGAGCCCTACAAGCTGAAGGACTTCAGGCCGGACCTCGACCAGCAGCTTTCGGACTTGATCGCCAGTCTCTTGATGAAAGAGCCTTCGCAGCGGGAAACGAGCATTGAGCGGATTATGGCGATCCTGGAGATGCTGCCTCGAAGTTACTAGACCACTGAAGGAGAGCGTCTCATCCAATGAAGCTTCTAGTCGTTGATAAAGGCGGAGAGGGCACGATGCAAGTTCGTATTGCTGGCTAGAACTCGCCCGGCATGCACGTCGAAAGGCTTTCCGTCGGGTTGGGTGACCGTCCCCTGGGCTTCGGTGATGAGCACGTAAGCGGCTGCCAAGTCCCACGGCTGGAGAGACCATTCCCAGGCGGCGTCGACTCGTCCGGCGGCAATTTGGGCCAGATCGAGAGCGGCCGCTCCTCCCCGTCTCACACCCTGGCAAAACATGCAAGCTTTCCAGATGAGTTCCATTTGGTGACCGGGCATGGAGTTGAGCGCGGTCACAATCAAGGCTTCATTTACGCGGTTGGTCTTACTCACGGTGACGGGGCGCCCGTTTAAGGTGGTACCGCGTCCCTCGAAAGCGGAGAACATTTCGTCGCGCAGTGGGTCGTAGACGACTCCCAGGATAGGATGAGAGTCTCGAACCAGGCCGATGGCCACCGCCACAAACGGATAGCCGTGGACGAAGTTCTTGGTACCGTCCAGGGGGTCGACGACCCAAGAGTAGGTAGCGTGGCGGTCGGTGGAGCCGGACTCTTCTCCCCAAAAAGCGATATCGGGGTGCTCATCGGCAAGAAGGGACTTGATCTTGGCTTCACAAGCTCGGTCCACCTCAGTCACCAAATCGCCGGGGCCCTTCAGGTCGACCTGGAAATCCGTCTCAAAACGGTTTTTGATGATCGCCCCGGCTGCCCTGGCGGCTTTTTCGGCGCTGGCCAACTGCTTTTCCAGCAGGTTACTCATGAACGGCCCTTCGGGCTGGGGCAGCTCCGGCCTTCAGGACAATGATACCAACAGGCTCTTCACACCCTTCGCGCGAACGGGGCAGTTGGAGGAGCGACATGCAGCCGGGAAGCGTCGTAGAGTATCTATCGGGCAAGGATTTGGCTTTGGGCTTTTGTTTGGAAGCCGAGAACAAAGGCAAGCTGCCTATCATGACGTCCTCCGGGCGGAAAGAGAGTCTGGCCACCAAGAAGGTGCTTTTTGCTCACCAGAGTCCGCTTTCGCCGACGGCGAGTCGGGAAGAGAAGTTGGCTCACCTGGAGTCGGTGGAGGCGCGCAAAGCTCGAGAGTCGGGGGAACTTGACACTTCCGAGTTGTGGGAACTGCTAGCCGAAGAAGAAGGCCGGGAGTGGCAACTCTCGGAGCTTGCCGGTTTCCTTTTCTCCGAGGCGGGGCCCTGGGAAAAATCTCTCGTCTATCGTGCTATTTCCAACGACAAGCATCGTTACTCCCGTAAGGGCGACTGCTTTGTACTGCGCACCGCCGAACAGGTGGAAGAAGCGCTGCAGCGGGAGGCCGTGGAAGCTCGGCGAGAGGTGGAGAGGGCCGCCGTCAAGGATTGGATGCGAGCCGTCTGGGACACTCGCAAGAACAGCTTTGATCCGGAATACGCCGAGAGCGTGGAAGAATGGAAGGAGCGCATACGCAATGTGGCTCTTCACGGCGAAGACGCCTCTCACTTTCAACATGTTCAACGCTATCTGAAGGAGTTGGACGCTAAGGGATTGGACGTGGCTTTCCAGTTTATGGTGCGGCTGGGGGAGTGGACCCTGGACGAAAACTTGGAAATTCTGGCCAATCAGACTCCCACTGTGTTTTCGCAAGAGGTCTTGGAGGAGGCTGAGCAGGCCGGACAGCGGTTGGAGGCCGTCCTTCAGGAGCCTGACCGCGTGGACCTCAGCGACTGGGGTTGCCACTCCATCGACGACCCCGACACCACTGAGATCGACGATGCTTTGGCCTGGCGGGCTGTGGAAGAGGGGTTCGAACTGGCCATTCACATTGCCGACGCGTCGGCGCTGGTAACTCCCGATTTAGAACATCTGGAGAAAGAGATTCGCTACCGAGCGACCTCCGTCTATCTGCCTGATTTCAAGGTGCGGATGGTGCCGGAAAACCTCTCCGACGACGCTTTGAGTCTGAAGCAGGGCGTCAAACGACCGGCTTTCACCTTCTTGGTCAAGGTTGACGAGAAAGGAAAGCTACTGGAGGCGAAGGTGCAGACCAGCGTGATCCGGGTGGAGGAACGCCTGGACTACGATACCGCCGACCAGAGGGTGGCCGACGGTGAGGAGTATTGGGCCGGCTTCGCCCGCATCGCCGAGATGCTCAAAGCCCAACGAGAAGCTAACGGAGCGGTCAATCTTCCTTTCCCCAGGATGGAGGTGGTGCTCAGCGGCGATGAGATTTTGTTGGTGCCGGATGAGCGAGATTCGGCCTCTCAAACGATTGTCAGCGAGATGATGATTTTGGCTAACCGGGTGGCCGCCGAGTATCTGAGAGACAACGAACTGCCCGCCATCTACCGCAGCCAGAAGGCTCCCGACCCTCCCATCGAGATGAGAGACGAATGGCGACCTCACCATCTTTACGAAGCCAGACGAAGCTTTTCTAGAAGCGCTCAGGGGTTTGAGCCCTCACTCCATTCGGGTTTGGGATTGGACGCCTATGTTCAAGCAACTTCACCGATTCGACGCTATCGTGACCTGATTTTGCAGAGGCAGATCAAGCATCACCTGCAGTCGGGCCAGGTGCTTTATAGTAAGGAAGACTTGGAAGAGATCCTGACGATCACCAGCACACCGGTGTCGCAGGCCGAGAAAATGGAGAGAAACCGCAAGGCGTATTTTCTGCATAAGCTGCTGAGCAAGCAACGCGGCAAAGAGGTGAGCGCGATAGTGCTCGCTGCCAACGGTGAGCGCTACACGCTCCAGCTCAAGGATACCCTGCGTGAAGTGGACGTCCCCCAGGGTGGCGGCTCTTTGAAGGCGCCCGGTGAGGAAGTCCGGGTGAAAGTGTTGTCGGTCTATCCAAGGGACCGAGTGGTGAAAGTGAGCTCGCCTCTGTAATCCGTGGATCGGTGTCTGAACTACTGGGAGCTGCGATGTCGCCTGGCGGAGATGACTTCGCCGGGAGAAGCTGTTGGCTTGCTCGGTCGACTCTCCACTCAGCAGCGGCGGCGTCTATGGGACGGCCGAATGTCGCTGGCCGAAGTCTTAAGCAGCAGTCCGGAAGTGGAGCAAGACGCTCCTATAGACGTCCTGGTGGTCGGTTCGGGTATGGCTGGAGTGGTAGCGGCACAAGAGTTGGTGGCTACCGGATTGCGAGTGCTGGTGCTGGAAGCCGGTGAGCGTCCCGGTGGTCGGGCGGTGGTCGACAGTTCCCTGGGTCCTGCCGTGGACCTGGGAGCGGCCTGGATCCACTGTGGAGACGAGAACCCACTGACGGAATTGGCGCACAGGCTGGGCCTGACCCTGGTAGCCGATCCACATGATGTCAGGGCGTATCGCGACGGAGTTGAGGAAACAGCGGATTTCGCGCGCAGCTTGCAGCGCATCCACGAGGCCTGGCACACGGCGGGCCAGGAGCTTGATATCCCCCTTTCGGAAGTGCCCTTGGAAGCTCCGGAGGATTGGGATGAAGAGGCGGTGATGGCCTTGAGCTCTCTGTCTATCGGCGTGGAAGCTTCCGAGGGCTCTTCGAGGGAGTATAACGAGACCGCCGACGAGGTGGGCGACTATCTGGTCTTGGAGGGCCTGGGAAGAATCGTGGAGGCCTTCAGCCACGGACTGAGGATAGAGTTGAACTGCCCGGTCGATTTGGTCAGGTGGGGAGCTGGGGGAGTAGAGGCGAAGGCCGGTGACCGGACATACCGGGCGAAACTCCTCATCCTGACGCCCGCGGTCGGCGTGCTGAGCGCGGGCACCATTGAGTTTGAACCCGTCTTGCCTTTGGAAAAGCTCAAAGCGCTCGATTCCGTTCAGATGGGTTGCCTGGATAAGATCTTGATGAGCTTTGACAGCGACGTGACGGGTGGAACGGAGCCGAACAATGTCGTCTACTCCAAGGGGCGTCGGCTCGCTTTTCTGGTGCGTCCCTTTTCTCTCAATCTGATCATCGCATTCGTGGGTGGGCAGAAAGCGGCTTCCATGGCTCTTGTCAGTCCCGATATGGAGATTGCGGAGGCGCTTGACGAACTGGCGCACATCTACGGGCCGCAGGTCAAGGAGCGTCTCACTGGTGCTCAGGTCACGCGGTGGTGTCAGAACCCGCTAACGAGGGGCTCCTACTCTTCAGCTAAACCGGGGAAGCAAGCGGCTCGAAAAGAACTCTGCAGACCTGAAACCAATCTGATTTTGGCCGGAGAAGCCTGTCACGAAAAATGGGCCGGAACTCTGGCCGGGGCCTATCTCAGTGGAATGCGAGCAGCAGCGGAGGCTTTGAAGCAACTCGGTTTGTAGGGCTACCAGGGGTTCACGGAGTGGCTTTGATACTCGCCTGCTCCGTCGAAGACGAATCCGCCGTAGTTGATGAAGTCGATGCGGGCGTCTTCGGAGCCTTCGTTCTTGATCACCGGTTGGTGGGATAGGAGCCAGCCTTGCTGTTGTTCGATGATGCCGAAAGCTTTCTGGAGGGGGCCGAAGCGCAGCGGCATCACGGTCTCACCCTGTTCGGGACGAGCCGGTCCGTCGACCAGGCGGAAGCTGCCGTCCTGGGGGTTCAGAAACACGCTATCGTCGGCGTTCTGCTCATTTAAGGTTGTTTGGTTCAGCTTCTCGGCCAATTGGGTGCCGGAAATTCTTACGTGGGTCCTGGGGGTGGAATTCGGTACGCGAGTCAAGGCTGAAGTCATGTCTATCTCCAATGAGTGATTCTGCCATCAATCTAGAGCCACGCCCTTAACAGAGTCTGAAAGGACGGGAAACTCCCTTATGCGTCGAATGTTAGACGCTGTGATGAGAGAATTAGAAGTCGCCACTTTCGCCCTGGGATGATTCTGGGGCCCCGACGCCCAGTTTGGGAGTCTACCGGGAGTCTATATCACTCGGGTGGGTTACGCCGCCGGGACCAGCCAAGCTCCCACCTACCATCGAATGGGAGACCATGCCGAATGCACTCAGATCGAGTTCGACCCGCAAGAGATTTCCTACCGGCAGATTTTGGACAAGTTTTTCGAATGGCATAACGCTTTTCGCAAGCCGTACGCGCGCCAGTATATGTCCGCGGTGCTTTTTCACAAGCCGGGCCAGCGGGAACTCTGGGAAGAAGCCGTGGCAAGTCGAGAAGACGCCAAGCGTAAGGTCCAGACGGAAGCTCAGGATTTTGGCGGATTTACCTGGGCTGAGGATTATCACCAGAAGTACTATCTGCGACGGAACAAGACCGTGGCTCTGGAGCTTAAAGGTCGTTTCCCTAGTATCGAAGAGTTTGTCGACTCGACGGCCACGGCTCGGGCCAACGCCATACTCGGCGGATTTCTGGAGCCGGACCGCAAGCAACTCGAAGAACTGGGTTTCTCCGAGCAGTCGGTCGACGAACTGTTGAATCGAAAGAGATCGTTTTTCGGTAGCCTTTTCCGGTCCGTGATTCCAGGTTAGTCCGACGTTCCTCTCGTAACGCCCGCCTATGAGCGTTGTCATCGTCGGCGGAGGGATCTTAGGGCTTTCCACCGCCTATCAATTGAGCCGCCTCCGTCCTGATTGCCGAATCACCGTGCTGGACAAGGAGATGGGGATTGCCCAGCATCAAACGGGGAGAAACTCCGGAGTCATCCACTCCGGAATCTACTATTTGCCCGGCTCGGCTAAGGCCCTCAACTGCAGGGCGGGTCGAGAGCAGTTGCTGGACTTTTGCCGTCATCACGAGGTGCCTTTTGAGCTCTGCGGCAAGGTGATCGTGGCTGTGGAGCCGAGCGAGGTTTCGCGCCTGCGTGCTTTGAGAGAACGAGGAGAGGCCAACGGTGTGAACTGCCGGCTGATCTCGCGCGAAGAACTCAAAGAGATCGAGCCCCACGCGGCAGGTATCGAGGCGCTTCATGTGCCCGACGCCGGGATCGTGGACTATCGTCGAATGTGCGAAGTGTTGGCTGTCGAGAGTGGGGCTGATATCCGGACGGGAGTGAGAGTTCTGCGGGTCACCGACGATCTGGGTGAGATGGTGGTGGAGACCGACCACGGAGAGATTCGCTGTCGGCGGGTGGTGAACTGTGCCGGTCTCCATTGCGACCGGGTCTGTCGCGTCTCTTCCGGCAAACCTGCGCTCAAGATCGTGCCTTTCAAAGGGGAATATTTCAGGCTGAAACAACCGGCCGAGTATCTTTGCCGTCACCTCGTCTATCCCGTGCCCGATCCGCGCTTTCCGTTTTTGGGAGTGCATCTGACCCGAATGATCGACGGGGGGATTGAAGTTGGCCCGAACGCGGTGCTGGCCCTGGGCAGAGAGGCCTACCAGAAGACCGATCTGAATTTCGGGGATCTGGTTGAAACGTTAGGCTATCCGGGCTTTCTCCGCATGGCGGCCAAACACTGGAAAATGGGGATGGGAGAGATGTGGCGGTCGCTCTCAAAACGGGCCTTCGTCAAAGCGCTCAACCGGCTCTGTCCGGACTTGCGCTCGGAGCATCTCCTGCCCGCACCGGCAGGCATCCGCGCTCAGGCGCTCCGACCCGACGGCTCGCTTGAAGACGACTTTCAGATCGTCGAAGTGGGAGGAGGGGTGCACGTGCTCAACGCGCCCTCGCCTGCTGCCACCGCCTCCCTTGCCATCGGAAGCACCATCTGCTCGTATCTGGGGGCCTGTTGACATCCAAAGTCCTCTCGCTACGCTTGTCCATTTTCCCGCTCCCGGAGCGAGATTTTTCTTAAGTACAGCCCGGTACTAGGCGAAAAATCCCACTCCGGGAGCGAAAAAATGTTCTGCGCGTAGCTCGGAACGTTGAATGTCAGCAGGCCCTAGTTAAACGGATAGTCGAAGTAGCGGTATCCGTGGAGAAAGATAGGGGCCGTGTAAGCCAGGCTCTCCACCCGTTCCATCGGACCACCGACCTGCAGACCCAACTCTTTCCTCAAAGAACTGATGTTCATATGCCCCAACACGCCGGCCACTCCCAGCACGAATCCTGAAAGCCAAATATGTTCCGCGCGCAACGGGGTGAAGGCTGGTCCCACGATCCAGGCCGTGGCCAGCGCCACGGCCACCGAGAGAATCGGGGAGAGCCACTCCGGACCCTTGGTACGGGCCAGTACCATCTTCACCGCGTCCGAAAACTCCGTAATCAACACTACGTAAAAGACCAGCCCCGGGCCGCCCGGCAGCACCACCAGATAGGCCGCGTGGCTCAAACAGAAGATGGCCGTCATCAATATCCAATGCACCGACCCCATCTGCAAAAGCGGGGATGCCTCGTCGCGATTCACATCGCTCACCGGCAGATACAGAAAGAGAAAGACCGGCACAAAAACCACGAAAAAGCCGTACCACTCGATGTACACCCAGTAGTACTGCAGCAACGCCGCAAGATAGCAGACCATTTTCGTGTGGCGCGATAGCGGCGTCTTCAAATGAGCGAAAAACTGGCGTAACGCGAAAATGCTCAGCAGCGTGAACCCCAGTATGTTTGGGATCGGGCCCAACACCGGATTCTGCCCAAGAACGTGGAAGAAAACGAGGCTGGTCACGATAAGCCACCAGGCTCGAAACCGCTGGGGCGGCACCAACGGTACCCTTCCCGGGTCTCGGTTGCGCAAAGCCAAATTCAAGACCGTGGCCGCCACCAGCAGCAGGCCGACGACAACGACTATCTGGGTTCTAGAAAGCATCTCTTTAAGGTTCAGGCGGGTTCTATGGGAAAGAAAGGTGGGCCTTCCGTTCCGGCGGCGGGGTTTTGGGTGTTGACCTTTCCCTCAGGGGTTTCTATAATGGGCCCGCAAAGGAATGTAGCTCAGTTGGTAGAGCAACGGTCTCCAAAACCGTAGGTCGCAGGTTCGAGTCCTGTCGTTCCTGCCACGTATAGAACCCCGTTATTGCGGGGTTTTTGTCGTTTAGAGGGACTGGGAGGATCGGCTCGTCCGACTGGACCAGGTCTGGGGAATAAAGCTGGATGATGGCTTCCCGGTTTGGTTCGAGAATGTTCAGTGGTTTCGCGCTTCTTGTAATCTGCGCGTTGGCCGCTTCATATGGAGATTCACTATTCAAACGGCCATCGATACCGGTAAGATCAAATCCGAGCTGCGGCTACTGGTTTGCTTGTCATGCTTGGATGAAGCAGCTTGCCAATGCAATGGAACTCTATGCGTGCGAACACGATGGCCGGTACCCGGCAGATGTGAATCAACTCGTCCCGAAGTTCATTCCAAAGGATGAGCTATGGAAGCTCACCCATTGTGCTCGAGACGACTCGCCACACCGGATTTTTGTTGGAAGTACTGACGCTCGGCTTCCAGTGGTTTTCTGCCCATCTCACCCAGACGATAATGGTCCTTGTTTGAGCAAGCTTCTCGCGGTGAGAGATGCAGTAGACAGAAATGAAAACGCGCGCTTCTTACACCAGCTTGATGTGCGCGAGAGCGAGAGATTCTGTAGACCTGGTCTCGAATTCATTTTTGCCAGCTACCCCAACTGCTTTTGGATTCAGTGTGTGGGTGATCATCCAGGTCGGCCCGATTGGGTGGGCCCAAGCCACGGCTCCTTTTGAATTTCCGCCGGATCTGGAGGAGACCTTGCGCTGTTGATGGGTATTGGGTGAGTCTTTTGCAGTTATTGATCTAGGCTTCCATTTCAATGGAGTCCATTCGCCCGGGGGGGAGCGGGTCCTAGGCCCGGCGGCGGACGGCCCTTCTCGCCCGAAATCCTCAGGGATGTCCTAGCTCCGACCTCGGCCTAAAAGCTGGATGAGTTTGAGCATATCGCTAGAAGTATTTGGAATGGATAAGCCTGCGTACGTCCGCGCAAAGCCGAGACGCCACCGATTCTTGGACTTTTCTATGCCTGTGCTGATAGCAACGTCGGTGGCAAATATTTTCTTCGGATGGATTTTCTATGAATCTGGGTACCACTATTATTGGGCAGAGGGCATGACCGAGGGGCAAGTTAGAAGGACGTTCGGCGAGCCGGAATGGAGAGAGAGGGGAATTCACGACGGTACTGACCATTTTCGCTACTACACGGGATTCCTGAATATCGTAGACCTGAAGGTTCGGCACGGGATGGTGGTCCAGGTTGAGATTCGGCAGGATGATTAGATGAGAGTTGAAGGCCTAAAGTCCTCTCCCTTTTCGTTCCTGCCGAATGAATGTCGCCTGGACTTCATGGCGGCCACGAGCTTCCCAGGTCCCTCTTCTTCGCCACAAATTCCATCCTCGACGCCTTCACCGCGCGACTGTAGGATTCCAACCGCTCCCGGATCCTGTGTTGGTCTCTACTCTCTTTGTCGACGCGCTTCAGCCGCTGCTGAACTTCCGCTTTGGTAGCTTTGCCTTGCTCGGCTTTCTCAGCGTACTCCCATAGGTCGTAAATCGCATAGCACCAATTTACGCTCGCCTCGGCGTGGCGCTCCTTGGCCTCCACCAGTCGTCTGACCAGGAGGTGGTGCTCCATCAGGTGGTCAGGCACGGGCATGTCTCGAATGAGTTCGTTGGTGTCGGCAAATTCGAGCAGAAGGGAATCGAAGTTCTCTTGATAGGCTGCCAGGTCGAATCCGGGCTCTCTGGATGGGGCGTAGAAGCCACTCGTTGCTGCGTTGAGTCGGGAATTGATTGCGTCCGCTCGGACCATCAGCGGGTCCAACTCTCTGAAGTAGGTCTCACTTTGTTGCGCTTCACGATTGACTATGGCCAGACATGCGATCAGAGCGATAGCGATCAAAAGGAAGCTCAAGTTAAGCTTTCGCATCTAATCGTAGTTCGATAGCGGTGTTGGACTTCCCGTCGGTCGGCTGTCATGAGACGTGGACTTCTAGAGGAACCTCGCCTAGAATCCTTAGTGTGAAACCCGATCTCATCATCTTCCCATCGTTTGTTTTTCTACGGTGGCAAGATGCTGGCGTCGGAAAAATACTGGGAGGATGTGGACTATCCCGAGATTGAGGTTCCCTGGGAGCACTTTGAGGCTCTGGCAGGGTTGATCGATAGCCCTTTCTTCACGATGGATATTGCCTGCGACGTGGATGGGCGGTGGTGGGTAATGGAGTTAGGAGACGGACAGGTGGCCGGGCTTCAGAGAATTGAACCGACTCTGTTTTATCGGTCGCTGGCGGGCTCTTTTTCCCCCATCCGGCTCAACGACCTATAAGACTCAAGAATCTCCTGCTGTTTGGCCTCCGACCAATACGGAGCCACGGCGAGGCCTTGTTCGCGGGCGACGGATATCAGCGCTTGCTGGCGGTCGAGCAAGGTGAGAAAGCAAGCCTCCAGATTCCTTCCGGTCTCGGCGAGCTTTTCGAGTTCACGACGCTCCTCATCCGAAATGGATTCCCGATTGTATAGCGTGACAGACGACTGATTTACCGGCGCTGTTACCATTTTGTAGTAGGCGTTCTCGGCCTCAAAATACTCGAGCGTCGCTTGGTCAAGCGGTTGACGGAGAGATGGGTCGAGGCCGTTTATGTAGCTGAGCGTCTCTGTTCTAAGTCGTCGAGCATCCTCACCCAGTGCCTCGATTTTGGGGCCCAGGTTCTGGGCGCGCTCAACCCACGCTTCAATTTCTTCTTCACTGGTCGGCTGGGTGGTGTCAAGTTCGTCCGATAGCTCATAGAGTGCTGTCATTTTTTCGAAATCGCCAAGAATTGCATCCTTTACCCGGCCATCCGCGCGACCACCAGTCCGAGTCTGTAAAGAGACAAAAATAGCTACCAGAGCGAGGATCGCCACTAACGAAAAAACTAGATTCTTTCCCACCAAGTAAGCTTCCAGGCTCCGGAACCTGCCCCTTTTAAGGCAACTCCCCCTCCTCCAGATACCGCCTCATCCCCCTATGGACCTCATCAAAAGCGACTAGGCGCCGCGGTAAAGCACCCAACCCTTTCTCACCTCGAAGCTGCTCCATAGCTTCGAAGATCCGATCGAGACTCTCGAGCCGTTGAGATGGGCTGGTCTTTTCGTCCACCACATCGACCCGGCGGAGAATTCCCTCGTCCTGGCCCTCCAGATAGAGGCTCCAGGGGAGGGGAGAGGCGGTGGTGAGCAGATGGTCATAGAGAGGAGTCTCCTCTGCAAGGGATCGTGCGAAATCGCGATGCAAGCTTGCTTCCGAAATTTGTCCGGCAGCCTCCAAGATATTGCCGGCAAGCATCCGAGTGAGACGATCTTTGGGACTGCCTCTGAGTGCTTTTTGAATCCACTCCAGAGCCTTTTTGGGGTTCTTGGAAAGGTGAGCGTGGGCGGCCAGGACTCTGTTGGGTTGATGAAATCTCGGGTTGAGTGTTCTTGCTCGTTGCAGCCAGTATTCACCGGTGGCCGCGGAATTCAAGCGAAGATAGCAGAGCCCCAAGTTGGTATCCACGAGGGGATGGGTGGTGCCGAGTTGCCGGGCTTTCTCCAGGCTTTGGAGCGCCTCTTCCCAGCAACCGAGCGCACCTTTAGTGACTCCGATATTGTTGTGAGTTTCCTGGTCTAACCAATCCTTTTGTCGAGCGTCCTGCCAATGCTCCATCGCTTGCTCGAACTCTTTTCTACGGAAGGCTTGGAGAGCGAGTTTCTTGTGCTCCCTGGCTCCTGCGATATCGAGGGCAGACAATCGTGAGGTCGGATCAAGGTCGAGGGCCAAAGCTCTGGCTGATGGGTAACGCTTTGAGGGTTCCTTGCTGAGACAACGCTCGGCGATCGCCACCCCCTGGGTGCTTGAGCCGAGGGTCTCGGTTGGACAATCGAGCCACTTTACAAAGTTGGCGTGATTTCCACACAGAAGGCGCATGAAGAGGGCACCCAGTGAGTAGATGTCGTCGGCGGGCGTGGGCACCTCGCCTTCCCGGACGCTTGGGCTTCGAAAGGGGGTCTCCCAAAATCTATCGCTCGGACCGAAGGTGAGTTCAAGGCGAGCAGTGGGGACGGCCCAGAGCAGCAATCGATAGTCGTGGTCGGTACAGATGTTGAAAGGGGTCAGGGCGCCGTGGACTCGCCCTTGTCCCTCGTGAATTCGTGCGACTCCGTAGCATAGTTGTTCGAGCATAGACCGAACGTAAGTTTCTCCCGTGGGGGTAAAAGACTCCCGGAGATACTCAACCAGCGTCTTGCCGTTTCCGGTGCTTAGAAGCGTCATCCGAGTGCCGTGGATGCGCAACTCGACCGGGTCGATCACCCCGAAGCCCAGGGCCGGTCGAGCATGCTGAAGACCTGGGACGAACCACTCCGGTACTTGCTCCGACCCACAATCAAAGCGTCGTATCCAGAGCTTTTCAAAAAGTTCCGGCGCGATAACACGGCGGAGGGTAATTTTGTAATGGCGCTCCTCAGAACTCAAAAGATACCCCAGAACGGGAGCCGCCGGAAGCTGCTGCTACTGACTAGCCTCGGTAACATCGACAACGCCGAAAAGGTAAACACCCTCCTCATCAAAGCTGGCAGGCCCGACCAGCCTTGTCTCTGATTTCTTTGTCCAGAGCGCCTGCCCGTTGCTAGCGTCCACGCAACTCAAACTGTCTCTATCGTGCGAGATCACGAACAACTGGCCTGCCGACGGGTCTACGCCGACGGCGCTACCAACGCTCTCGAAAGTCCACTTTTTCTCACCCGTGGCGATATTGAAAGCTTCCAGGTTGCTACCCACGGGGAAAGCCACAAGGCCTCCCACGACTCTAGGACGGGCCCATCCGTTAGCTCCGCTTTCCCAAGACTGCTCCCACAGCTTTTCGCCGGTTTTGCGGTCCAGGGCCCACAGCCTTGGTTTGGCTGTACCGACCAGTACGGCATTCTCTGACAGGGCCACACCGCTCGGCTGAAAGGGAGTATCCACCTTCCACAACTCTTTTCCGTCGGCCGAATAGAAACGGCAACCGTTGGGGTTTGCCGCGGCCACTTCTCCGTTTTCATCCACGGCCGCGTAGGAGACGCCGGCTAATTTCACTTTCCAGAGTTCCTCCCAGCTTTGAGTGTCGTAACAGATGAAAACATCCGGTGTAGCGGAGTACAGCCTGTTGCCCTGAGCGGCGAGCGGCAGGCCGCTGACCTTGGGGGCCTGTGGGAGCTGTCCGCCGGCCGGGTCAAATTTATCGACCAGACCCCGACGCATAAAGAACGGTAGGGCCCTCGTGTCGGTGCTGGTTGCGGTGGCTGGAAAACTTCCCTTTTCGACGGCACCCGTCTTGACGTCGGCGGCGAGCAAGACCGAGTTCTTG
>Ga0208701_100016_pt1 | contig 91359 bp, 80 predicted proteins | sample DeeseametaMP1482_FD_184188 | JGI IMG/M metagenome (GOLD analysis project Ga0208701, IMG submission 184188) | Marine microbial communities from the Deep Pacific Ocean - MP1482 (SPAdes) | ecosystem: Environmental > Aquatic > Marine > Oceanic | place: South of Fiji, South Pacific Ocean | collected... | reverse complement strand
CCACAGACGACCCATCCCTCCCGGCTGCCATGCAGTCTGAAAAAGCATGAGCATGCCGGCCAGGACTGCATGCCCCCCCGACCACAGACGGCCCCACCCCTCCTAGGCTGCCATGCAGTCTGAAAAAGCATGAGCATGCCGGCCAGAACTGCATGCCCCGCCGACCACAGACGACCCCACTCCCCTAGACGCCCATAGACGCTGAAATGGGCCTGACCAATCCCAACCGCGGCAACAGGCGTGCCTTGGGCACCCAATCGGTCGTCAGTGGGACCTGATGCACCCTCAGTCCCCCCACCGAATACCGCCCCGCCGACCAATCCCTTCACTTTGGCTGCGCTCTGCGTCGCAACCCGGACCCGGGGCATTCCTCGGCTCTGACTCGGGAGCCTACCAGGCTCCGAGTCGCACCACGCCGCCACGAAATGAAAAAAACGAGCCCCGAAGGACTCGTTTTCTTTACCACTATCTAGCAGCGATGCTATCGGCGATAGATCTGGTGAGGAATCGGCTCGGCGATCACGGCGTCTACCGGATCCCAAACATTGACTTTGACGTCAAAGTTTTCTTTGCCGTCGCATTCGATCTTCACGATAATGCGCTCGTAATCGTTCCCGTCACGAGGTACGCTGTATTTGTGGTTCATGCGAATCTTGTTGAAACTACCCAGCAAACGCATATCCGGTGTGTAGAAGGATACGCGTAGGCGCTCGGGAGTCAGTGCGTAACGTCCATCCAGGAACGGAAACACATCTGCGAATCCGTCTCGAACGTAGTTCAGCTCATACTCTGTCCTGGTGGAATCTACCGAAAAGTACTTGCCGTTCACGGCGTCGAAAGTCACGTAGCTCTTCGGGTACATAAAGAAGTTCGCAACATTCGAGGGATACTGATAAAGCCGGTAGCTATAAGTACCGTTTTTATATACAGTCGACACTACTCCACGATCGTCTTCGGCCGCCGCAGGTAGAGCTCCCCACAGACCGATGACGAGTGCAGCGGTCGCCACTGTAAGAATTGACCTCAATCTCATCCGGGTCTTCTCCTTTGGTTATATTTGAGCTCAAGGAACGGAAGTGCCCCTCCCAACCCTTGGCGTGGTGACCATCTTGTCACCGTGTGAACAACCGTTTTCCACAGGTCGATCCTGTTTCCTCCATGAGAGTCTTTATAGTCCAACGGCGTGGAAAGATTGAGTGCTTACCTTGGTAGACGACGACCGCCCCGGCCTAAGAACTCTTGATCTTCGACGTAAGACACGATTGTGGCGCCTTCTTGAGCCATTTTCTTTAGCAAACCTGTCAACTCGGTGTCCGTACCCTTAAAGAGGAAGCGCACCAGATTTGCCGTGGTTACGGAAATACTCAGGTGGTGTACGCTCGGCTCTTCGTCGAGAACCTTAACGGCTTTTCGAAACCCCGACTCAAACTGCACCTGCATCATCTTGAAGCACGAAAGGCTAGCTCGCAGATGGCTGGTCGGTCCGTAGGCCAGAACTCGGCGTGAGGTGAGGACACATAAGTGAGAGGCCACCTCGGAGAACTCGCCCAAGCAGGGCGCCGTGGCGATCAGGGTGGTTCCGCGCTCTTGGACCCGAGTGAGGACCGACCTCATCACCTGTTGCTCGTTGCGGTCCAGACGATGAAACGGATCGTCTAGAAAGAGAAGGTGCGGGTCCGACACGATCGCACGCGCCACCGACAGTCTTTTTCGAAGGGCAAAAGACAAATTCGCAATCTTCTCGCTTTCTTTGCCGGCGAGTTCGCAGACCTCCAGCGTCCAGCTAATCATGGGGCGACGATAGTGATCGTCCACGGCGTAAACATCGGCGAAAAAATCGAGATACTCCCACACCTGAAGTTCTTCATAGACTCCAGGGACCCGAGGCACCATGCCGATATCCCGCCCTGTCGGCTTGGATTGCGGCTTGCCTCGGTACAAAACACGACCTTTCTTAGGCTGGCGAAGCCCGGCCAGACAGGCCAACAACTCACTCTTGCCGGAGCCCTGAGGCCCGAAGATCACGAAAATCTCGCCTCGTCCAAGACTGAGATGAAGGTAGTCCGAATCCTGTGCCTTGGAAGGCACCAGGTGAGGGGGAAGCAGTTTCTCCAGTGTGAGGAGCGCTGTCACCGTCGCGGTCAAGCTGTACCTACCGGAAAACGATGGCGTCAGCGCCCGACAAACCGAGTTCGGCGCGAATCGCGCTTCTCAGCTCGTCCAACTCGGCCTTGCTCATCTCTTTGTTCGGCCTGACGTAGACGTTGATGGTATCTCCCACGGATTCCACGGAAATGACCACGTTGTAGCGTCGTGCTACAGCCGCCTGGGAGCTCCGAACGGAAGCCATTCTCAAATCCACGTCGCCTTTAGACTGAGTCACGACACCCTCATCCGCGCTGCTGCCCGGGGAATAGGCGGGCTTTGCCGGGGGTGGTGCAGGCGGAGGAGTCCTCTCCTGGGCATAGCCCTCCGAGCCTTTCGCGGCCCGAGAGGCCACGGGACCTGAGGAATCCTCAGCAGGACTTTCCAGGTCCAAATCTCCGTCTTTAATCCGATCAGAAGTGATAACATTGGCCACCGGCGCAGGTCGGTTCTCCACCTGCGACTCGACCCGTCTACCCCGAGCGATGGAAGTGACCTTCGGCTCTGCCTCTTCTTCCTCGAGAGTCCCCGTAGCAAGGCCGCCGGCCGGACTCTTCGACTTTCTGTTCGCTTCGGATTGGCCGAGAGCCATGGCCTTCAATATCTTTTCCCGCTCTTCTTTACTGGCACCCTTCAGACCGGATGCACTCGGCGCAGCCGTAGACCTGGTCGAGCCCGTGGCGATCTCCGTCGAGGGCTTGTCCTTTTTCGCCGCCTCGCCTCCGGAAGAAGGCTGAGTCCAATTCGGCTCATCTTCATTGGAGCCGGTCTTTCGGAGCGCCGAGCTCTGACCGGGGTCGGCGACAGCCGGTGCCGGGGCGGGCGCCTGGTCATCGGCTTCGACCTCTTTTTGCTCGGCGTCTCCTACCTTGTCTCGATTCGAACGCCCGTCATAGTACGTAACGGGTGGAGCTTCGAACTTTTGTGGTTCGGACGCCGCAGCGCCTCCATCCGACCTCGCGTTCTCGTCCATGAGGTAAGGAGACACGGGCTCCGTGGGCCTATCGGCTCTCAGCTTGTTTTCCTGACGCTTTTCCGCAACAGCTACCGTGGAAGCTTCCTCTTCCCCCCAGAGGACGTTGCGAGCCTGGGCCACTTCATCCTCGGACACCAGAATCCGGTCTTCGGTCACGGTGTAACGGACTTTGTTGGCCAGCAGTTTTTCCGCTTGCTCTTTCAAAAGCTCTCGATCACCACTCGTGAATACCGTCACCCCGGTGGGCTCGATCACGGACTTGCCGTTCTTGGTGACCTCTTCGGTTATGGGAGATTGGGCCGCTGCGGGCGTCGCCGTTTCCCGATACCCGTAAGCTACCTGAGACTCATTGCCCACCGGGCTGCGACTGTTATAGGCGTGAAATCCCATAGAGAAGAGCACCAGAGCAGCCGCCGTGGCCATCAAAGGCTTGGGATTGATGCGGTCCAAGAATCCAAAAAAACCGCCGCTCTTCATCCCCGGAGTCTCGCGTCCAAGTTTGGGAGCCAACTCGACGACTTTATTTTCCACTGCGGGCTTGGCCGTCTTGTAGCGCGCTATCTCCGCCAACAAAGACTCAGACATGGGCGGAACTTCGGTCATAGGGAGAGTCGTCTGCTGCATATCCTGCGATAGGCTTCGCAAGAGTCTGTACTCCTCCAGATTCCGGTCGTTGCAAAACAGCCGGCTCTTCTGCTCGGCGCTGCCCGTCATCGTTTCCAGGTTTCCGTCGTGGGTCGCCATGGCCACGATCTCTTCGACCGTCAATTCCGGAAAGTCGGTCTGTACGCCGGAGGCGAAGCCCTTGCGGAGCTCCCCGATGACCTCTTTGAGCTCTTCCACTTCGCGAGCAAGATCAGCATCGGCTTGGATGGCTTCATCCACTTCGCGCTGCTCGCGCTCGTTCAGCACACCCTCAATGTAGGGTATCAAGCGCTCTTCTATGTTTTCCGAGTTACTCATATTGCTTGCTCGTGTTCAGTTGTCGTGCTTCCTCAGAAAAAATTCCATCAAATTGCTTCGGAGGACAAAATTTTTGTCTTGAGCTTTGCGAGGCACCGCTTCAGTCTAGAACAGACCGTGCCCAACGGGAGTTCCATGACCGCGCAGATCTCCTGGTACGACATCTGACGATAGTATCTCAAGGTAATGATCTGGCGGCAACCCTCGCCCATCCCCGCCAGCGCGTTGCTCAACTCTTGAAATTGCTCGGAGGCCAGGATTTCTCCCTCCGGATCGCCGTCTTCGGAGATGAGGTGATGGCGGGCCATTCCCTCTTCTCCCTTGCCCTCCTCGAGCTCGACACCCAGGCTTTCCTTCGGTCGCTTTAACGCCGTCTTCTTTCTGAGATGGGAAATACACCGGTTGCGGGCCAGGCGCTCCACGAAAGTAGAAAGCTTGCTCTCTTGACGGAAGTTGGGCAAAGAGCGCACCAACTCGGTGAAGACTTCCTGAATTCCATCTTCCACTTCACCCTTGGAAAAGCCCCATCGCTTCCAGCCGACAACATAGCGAATCTGGGAATAAAACTCGCGATAAAGCTCAGACCAGGCTGTCTCGTCGCCGTCCAAGCACCGATTAACGAGTTCTTTTTCCTGATCGGCGTTCATTTGAGTGACTAAAGGTTTGGCATCGTTGAGCCGGAGTTCCTTCCAGATCGAGCGGGGCGAAGGATTCAAAGAGGGAAAAGCAAAGCCCTGACAGCAACAGTGGGACTAGATCGACCAGATCCTAAGTCAAATCAACAAAAAGACTGGCAACCACACGGTCATTGGAGGCACAAATATGTTTGGGGACACCATTAAGCTCGCATACACGATGCAGCCCGGTGAAAAACTAAGATACAAAACCGAGGTCACTTCTGAACAGAGCGTTCAGCAGGAAGGGCAGCAACCACAAGGTTTCTCTTCCACCATGGAAATGGTGATGCTTCAGGAGGGCAAGTCCGTCAACCCCGATGGCTCCATGGAAGTGGAAGTCACCATCGAGGACGGAACGATTCACAAGGGAGGTCAGTCTGAAAAGCTGCCGACTATCGGCACCAAGATCACGATCGTCATGAAGAAGAGTGGCGAAATCGTGAGAACAAGTGTTGACTTTCCTTTCAGTCAGCCGGCTTTCCCCGAGAAAGACCTGAAGCTGAACGACTCCTGGACAGGCGATTCCCAGATGGATATCCCCCTGTACGACGACGACGGCAATCAAACCGGCGTCAAGAAGGCCGACCTGAAGTACCACTACACCCTGGCGGGCATCGAGCAAACCAAGGGGTACGAGACAGGCGTGATCAACGTCAGCTGCCCCGAAACGCGTTTCGACCTGCAGGAGAGCATTCAGCAGTCGATCACGGCCACCGGTATCACCTACTTCGCCCACAAACAGGGTCGCTTGATTCGTTCTCAGGTCTCCACCAAGACCGAGATCACAGCCCCCGGCACGACCGTCGGCACCAAGATCAAAGTCGTGGTAGAGCTGCAGGAAGCCAGCGGTGGCTCCAGCGCCTCCGGTGGAATGAGCGGAATGGGCGGCATCGGCGGCAATCCCGACGAGCAGTTCATCATCAGCTAGTCTAGTGCACAGTCAACATTCAGAATTCGGGCCGAGCGCAACCAGCCATCATTTCTAATGAACCCGATTCTCAGTTACATATGCCCGATATGCGTCATCGAATCAAATTCATTAGAATTGCGTCTGGTCACGCTCAACCCGAACTCCGAACATTGACTATGCATTAGTGCTAAGTCGACAAAGTTTGTCGACAGAGCACTGAGCAAAGAAAAAGCCCCCGGTGTCCGCGAAGGACCGGGGGCTTTTCTCATTAGAGAAGAGGCTTCTAGCGCGCGCCGACCTTGATGTAGCGGTCTAGCATGGCTCGAGTTCGTCTATCCAACTGCGTCGTCACCGGAAGTCTGGAGTCGAACTGAAAGCGCCCTAGAGCGGCCCCGAAAGAAGCGTTATTAGCGAATCCTAGCTCCCGAAGTTTGGTGAGGTATCGCTCCTTCTCTTGCTGAGTGGTGGACGCTATGACCTGAAGGTCTTCGAACCGAAGCTCACTGCCCGCGATGGAAATCTGAACGCCGCGAGTCAGCTCTCGGCGTGAAAAGAGATAGTCCATATCGAAATCCCTCAGGGCGATACAGCCCCAGGTCCAGTTTTCGTCGATACCGCCACCGTGGATCTGAATTTCGCCACCGATGTCCGGTCTGGAGGAAGAGAGAGTGCCAAGCTTAGCCGCCATGTGGTATCGCGACTTGTCGGTTTCGTTAGGGTAGTTGATATCGAACGCCTTGTACCAATAGGCTTGAGGCTGAAGATTGGTGATCTTGTAGGTGCCTTCGGGAGTACTGGCTCGGTCGAAGTGGAGCTTGCGCTTGGTCGGGTTGGCTCCCAGAGCTACGGGAAACCGGCGCACTATCTGATCCCCATCCATTAGGTAGAGCGCGTAAGCCAGTTTATCGACCATGATGTGTGGTCGAGACAGATGACCGACAGTGGGCTCGGATATCCAGGTAGAGACCACCCCGCTTCTCACGACTTCTCCGTTGTTCAACTCCGCCTCAACCTGATAGAAGAGTTCTACCCCCTGGGGGGCTTTGATGTCTTTCATCAAGATCTCGTCTGCGGAGAGTTCGAACGAGGCGATAGGGAAGGCTACGGGATCGTTGCACTTGCTAAGATCTGTCGTGGACCGAAGTAAAGTCGCATCGACCGCGCCGGGAGGAAGGCTGTAGTAGATATAGGGCGTTCCGCCGTTGTCCACCGTGAGATTGACATCCGGGTAGACCCTCTCTGCTCCCACGGGACTCACTAAAAACAGACACGCGACCGACATAAAAATCAGTCCCAAAAACACTCGCCTCAACACAACGTACCTCCCAATTAACCGAAACGGTTGATTGAAGGTTGATCATTGAGGCCAAACCCCCTCCATCATGGGGGAAATTTAACGAAGTCTTGGAGTCAGCTGGCCTTGTCAGTTTGTTGAGAAGGTGGCAAGGCTTGCCCCTCGGACTGTTTGCTTTTCAGCCAGGGGTTGGGGATATTTCTCTTCTTCGCATTCTCGCGAATATAGACCGTCCAGCGATCTTCCATCTTATGAGTGCCTCCAGAACTCGTAGTTTCACCTATTATGTTAGTCGACATCGAACCCCACCCGATCGTACCACCGACTCTGTCCGGGGTATCCGAATGGCACCCGCGGGCGATGCGGTTTGAAAGCGTTTGCCATGTTTCCTGCGAGGAAAGTTAAAAACTCCCGCCAATCTCGGAGAGTGCGTATTTGGTGCTTCCTCTTCTTATTTCTGACTCTTCCGCTGGGTGCCGACGAAACCACCCTTTGGAGCCAATCAACCGAGTGGGGACGAGTCGTGGTCCGACAAGAAGGGAATGTGAGAAAGCTCATCTTCACCTCCGACACCGGTGAAACGGAAGAGTCTCGTATGAGGGTCGACGACCCCGCCCAACCGATGCTGGAGTATGTCCGCCAGATGGTGGCCCTAACCGCGCTCTGGGAAGCCAACTCCCCATCCCCACCCGAGGAGCCCCGATTCCTGGTTGTGGGCTTGGGAGGAGCCTCTCTGTCCAACGCACTGGTCAAGACCTTTCCCCGTTCCGAAGTGGTGTCGGTGGAGATCGAACCAGTGGTGGCCGAAGCCGCACGGAGGTACTTCTTCTACCGAGAATCTCCCCTGGTCCAGACCGTCCTCGACGACGCCAGACACTATTTGGAGCAAAATACGGAACGTTTCGATGTCATCTACCTTGATGCGTTCGACGGCACGGGGGTGCCTCCGACATTGCGAACCCTCGAGTTCGCTCAACTTCTGGACCGCAACATCAAAGAAGACGGAGCCGTCATCGCCAATATCCATTTCACTCCGAGAGAGCCCAGTCTCCGATATCGGAAAGCCCTGAGTTTGGTCTTCCCGGAATCCTACATTACCGTGGGGTTAGCTCAAGGAATCGGGCTCTACACCCGGTTTCCGGTGTCCATGTCCATACTGAAAAAACCCGGCTCGCATTGGGATGAGAAGTACGATCTTTCTCTGGAGCAAGTCATCACTGGACGCCACCAGGAAGATCTGGATGCCGTGGATCCCTTCAGAGACTGAGCATAGTTTTGAAAAGAGAGCAGCCCTGTTGCAAAAAGATGAACTCCGTGTAACCAATCTGTAACTACGGAGGGGAGAGTCGAGTTCGGTCCAATTCCAGATGGAGGACCATTTTGAAATCAGCACCCGTCTGCAATCGTGGCCTGACTCTTATGGAGATCGTCGTTTCCATCGGTCTCGTCGCGGTCATCACTCTTTTCGTGGTCGGGGTGCTGTCTCGAATCCTGGTGGCAGGCGGCAAGACGGCTCACCAAACCGCCGCCAACCTATTGGCTGAAGAAGTCCTGGAAACCGCAGCCGTGGCCGGCCCTCCCAACTGGAGCTTCCCCACCACCGATCGAACCAACTGGACCGGGATTCGAGAGTTGATGTTGCCCGGTGAGAAGGCGAACACGGCATTTCACTACAAGCTCCAAGAGATCACTCTACGCGATTCCGAGGACGACCTCGGTACCTTCCATCAGCTCTCCGTGAAGGTTTGGTGGTACGGAGAAGAGCCCGGCGAACGCACCGACATGGGCAAGACCTACGTGGAGCTCTATCGACAGGTCTATGTACGGCGATAGACGACAAAGAGGCACGACCATTGCTGAACTCCTGGTCGTCAGTTTGATATTCTCCTTGATTCTCGGCATCTGTATGTTTGCCACTGTCAGCGGGTTTCGCATGTTTGAGCAGGCCGGCTCCCGCCATCAGCTTCAAAGAGAAGCGGCAGCTATCTTCGCCTGGCTGCAAAGAGATCTGGAGGTCACCAACCTGGTCCGATGCGTGACCGAAACCCGAACTTCAGGCATCGACAATAGAGACAAGCTGGGGATAGTGGGCCTGGGAAGCTGGCAAGAGCCGATCGCCAAGGACGCCCTGGGGCATCCCGCCTGGGACAAAGTCATCATCTACAGCGCCACCCGGGATCCGGAAGCGGGCCAACTCGTGCGTCAATCTGTCGACGCTCCAGGGGGAGCCACAGCCGATACGGTGCGCACTTTCATGATCGACGGGGCGGCTCTTGGAGCCGATTTGAGAAGGCTGGCGGGCGGAGTCAAGATCTTCAGGACCGTCAAGGCGGTGGAGGAAGAGAGCCTTCTCATCGATCTGGTCCTGGTCCAGAACACCGTGCAAACAGGCACGGCGGGCACGAGAAAAGAGGTGTTCGAGGTGCAAACTTCGGTGCGTCCGAGAAACACTTTTCCGAAGTTTTAAGGTGAAATTTCTGTTATGATAGTGAGCAGGCTAGGGAGGAAGGTCCGTCTTGAACATCCAGCGTCGTAGGGGCATCGCTCTGATGATCGCCATTATGGTGATCCTCTTCCTCACCATTCTTACCGGAGCGCTCATCAAGACCCAAAGCGGCGCTTTCGCGCTCATGGGAGTCTCCACCAAACAACGGGACGCTCGGATCGCCTGCCGCGGACTCTTCGACTACTGTCTTTATCAGCTCGAGCACAACAGAGATTGGGGTAAAGGCGGCTTTCTCGACACCACGGAGGCCGACCCTCCTCGGCTGGCGGGCAACGAAATCGGCGACCTGGGGAGCCGGGTGAAGGTGGAGTCGGTGGACGGAAGGCTGCTTTACGGCCGCCTTACCGATGAAGGTCTGCACTTTCGAATCGAAGTCGCCAACGCCCTCACGACGGGCTCCGGACTGACCACCTCCGAGGGCGTACTGGTATCACCGGAAGAGATCGGATTGATCATCTCGGTAGGGAACATGCAAAAAGGCAGCTTTCGCTCTTTCCAAACTCTCAGCACGGTCTTGGAACTGGCTCCCCTCTTCGACTCTTCGGTCCTCACTCGCGGCGATCTGCACGTCGACGGCCAGGAGATGTTCGTGGCCAGTAAGGACCCTCGAAGAAACGAAATCCGCGCACAAGGATCCAGCGAGTTGCCCGGACTTACCAAGGGTGATACCAGATTTCTCAATTTCGACGCCAGACTGCTCGAAGACAATGTCGATTCCGGAAGCTCCGATTTTGAAGTCGACGGTAAAGGTCTGCTCTATTCCGGAGAAGATGTGCTCTCCGAGGGCCACATTCTCGACAGCCAGGAAATTGGAGAGGCCTCGCAAGCGTCCGGAGGACGAATCGTCAGCAAAGGCAACAAGAGAGTCGATGTCTACGACCTGACCCCCGACAACATCTCCCAGCCTACTTCGGCCGAACTCAAACACGATATCGAGGTACCTCCGGGAGAGTTTCGTTTCACCACCGTGGATGCCGATGTCTTGATCGAGGAAAAGACAAATCATGGCAAAGGAGAGCCCTCCACTAAGTACTTTCGCGAGGTTCGGACAATCGACGTCTGTGCCTACTACGATCCTCCGGGTTCGGAGATACCGGTCAAGATTATGCGGGGCGAACTCAGCAACGTTACCCCAAACCAGCGAATCGTGACGGCCGATATTCCGCCTATCGAGGGAGAAACCGAATACACGCCGGTGGAGGTAGGGAGCAAGTTTTACCTAGATAGCTCGTTTGAGGGTTCCGGCTCGACCGCCGACGGAAAAATCATTGCCGAACACGGCATCCGATCCAATAAGAACAACGGAAGCGGTCCGGTGGTCATCGACCTGGACAGCCACTCTCTCCAAATCGCTCCCAATACCAGGGTCCGGCCTAAGCCCAGACCCAAAGGTTCTACGCTACCTCCGTCGTCCTTCGAACTTAACGTCGAGCGCGGCGCACCTCCCAAATTCTTTCTGGGTACCGAGGCAAACGATGTGATTCTCGACGCGGACGGAGATGTCAAGGTCGGCAATGGCCACACCACCGGTCTTGGCACCGTGATATCCCGACAAGGCAGCGTCGACCTCCAACCCGTTCTCGCCAAAGAGCGCTACGAGTACGAGTACAACCCGGAAAAGAAAACCTACGAACTCAAAGTAAGAAAGGGCGTCGAAATCGAGGCCAGCGACAAATACGATGGCCTCGTCATCTACGCGGGCAAGGATGTGAATATTAAGAACCCCAACTCCGCGAAGTGGACATTCCGCGGTTTCGTCTATGCCCAGGGGCGATTCAACTTCGATCTCAATAACGAAGACGCGACCTTCTTCGGCTCGGTCATTTCCAGAGCCGACTCCTCCGACGGCCAGCCGAGCTTTTCCATGTCCAACGGCCGCAAGCTAGGCTTCATTTACGATCCCGAATACCTCAAGCAACTCACCCGAGACCTACCGAACAACTGGACCCGGCTGGAAGCCGCGGTTTGGAATGTCTCCGGTGGATAACTCCTAGACAGGGCATCTCTCGCCGCTGAAAAATGGTGCAGAGTGAATCCAACGGCGAGTGCGCAACCTGAAGGCACCATCCTGGGCCTTAGTCCGGGTGAAATCATCGATGGTCGATTTCGTGTCGACGGTCTGATCGGTTTTGGTGGGCAGGGTGTCGTACTGAAGGTCACCCACCTCGAATGGGATCGGGCTCTGGCCATGAAACTCCCTCTTCCCGAGGTGGTCAGCTCACCCACCAAAAGAGAGCGGTTCCTTCACGAAGCCGAGACCTGGATCCGGCTGGGCGTACACCCACATATTGTCCGTTGCTGGTTTGTCCACAAAGTGGTCGGTCTCCCGGCGCTCTTTCTGGACCTCATTCCCGGTGGTTCTCTAGAAGACCGAATCAAATCCAATGAGCTGGCACCGGGAAACTGGACCAGCATTTTGAGCAACCTTCTTCAGGTTGTCGAGGGTCTGATCCACTCGCATTCCATGGGGGTCGTTCATCGCGATATCAAACCGGAAAATTTGCTCCTTCGAGAGGACGGCACCGTCTGCGTCACCGACTTCGGACTGGTCAAGAGCGTAGATCGACCGGATACTCAAGGTGACGAAACATCCGCCCAAGAGACCGAGAAAGACCCTGGAATAACCGGCTCGGCTCAGTTCCTCGGGACCCCTCGCTACGGTGCCCCGGAGCAGTGGAACAAGGCCATGACCATCGCGCCCACCACCGACGTCTACGCCGTGGGAGTGATCCTCTACGAAATGATAGCGGGACGCCGACCGTTCGATGCGCCGGGCGAGCAGATCGAGGTCCTGGAGCTGATCCATCGCCACCTGAAGACCCCTCCCGCCGATCCCCGAGAGTTCGAACCCTCTATTCCCGAGCCGCTTGCTCACCTGGCGCTACACTGCCTGCAAAAGGAGCCCTCCCAGCGACCGGATTCCATGATGACCCTGATGTCGATGATGGCCGACGTCTACCGCAATCTTTGCGGCCGGGATTATGAGCGACCGACACCCCTTCCCGGCGGAGACCGAGCCGATCTCCTGAACAACGCGGCCTATTCACTCTACTCTCTAGGCAAGGTGGAGAAAGCGCGGGGCCTTCTGCAACGCGGCCTCATCTTGGAAGCGGGTCACCCCGAATGCCTCTACAACCTGGTTCAGCTGGACCGGCGAGAAGGGCGCATCAACCCGGTGGAATCCCTTCGAAAGCTCCAACGAGCTAACGCGCGTTACCCGTTGGCCCTGCTCTTTATCGAAGAGGGAATGGGCAAGCAGGCCACCGAGCTTCTCGAGACGTTCCCCGAAGCAGAGAAGCACGGTCTGGTCTATCGAACCCAGGGCGACGCCATGATGTACGCCAAGCAGTATCTGGCGGCCCAACGCTTTTACGAAAAAGCGCAGTTGACGATGCCAAACGACCAACCGACCCGTCTGCGCAAGTTGCTCGCCACCCAGGGATTGAGAGGCTTGGAAGGGCACGTGTTCTTCCCATCTTCTGTCAGCTGTTACAAAAACAAAGCTCCCGACCCGGACCTCAAGTTGCTTCTCACCCATGACAGCCAATGGCTGCTGGGAGCCAACGTCAAAGAAGTGGTCTGCCTGGACATCGAGACGGAATCAGCGGTGGCTCTTCACGACCGGCCCAAGGACGCAACCCCGCCCGTACAAGCCTGGGTGGCCAAAGGTCGACTGCTTCTCCAGGATCGGGGAGGCTTCGAACTTTGGGATCTCACCGAGTTGCAACTGCTTCAACGAAAAGAAGGCCGGGTGCTGGCCGCCGGGCCTGACTTGCAGAAGTTGGTGCTGCTGCAGCGAGACGGCGTCTTTTACCTCAACAAGAAAGACAATCTGGCAGGAGCGCTGACTTTTCCACCGGGCACCCAACCCTCCGGACAGGTGAAAGCTTGCTTCACCGCGGACGGCGGTGGTCTTTGCATTCTCACACCGGCCGGGCAAGTGGGCCAAGTCGACGCCCAGCTCCAGGTCGTCCCGCTTCACTGGCCCCCTCAACTGCCTCATTTCGACAGCGTCACCGAAATCGCCCTGAGCCCCTCCGGAGTGCTCTATTCGATCCATCACAACGGGCTCTTTCAAGCCAACGATTTCAGCACCCAGAAGACAGTTTTCTCGACCCGACTGCCTTTCCAGCCCCAAAGCCTCAAGCTCGACCGGACCGGACAAACCATAGCCGTCAGCTCCGTCCAACGAAGCGGAATCTTCAACTCCCAGGGCGAGCTAATCTACCGGTTCCAAGGCCCGTTCGCCGTCGACGCTAGCCACCGATACGGGATAGGTTGGGCCGGCGGCTCCCTGACACTCTTTGAACTCTCACCGTTTCGAAGAGTGCGTAGCTGGGCTGAAAAGATCCCCACCCCTCGTTCCATTCACTTCGGAAAGGACGGCCGACGGGCGGCCAGCCTTCTTCACACAGGAGAACATCACGTGTGGGAGGTGGACGAAGACAATCGTGTTTACGAGCGCAACCTTCTCCTGACTCCCGGGCAGAGCTACGCCGAACTCATCAAGGGCTACTCTCACTTCCAGAGGGCTTTTGCCGCGGCCCAAGAGTCCTTTGAAAAGGGCCAACTTTTCCACTCCTACGAAGTCCTCAAGAAAGCCCGTTCGATCAAAGGTTTCTTCCAGGCCAAAGAAGCGCTCGATCTGCATCGAGAGCTCTCCAAGAAGCTTCGCCGAGGCGGCCTGGAAGCGATTTGGGAACGTCTGAACCTTATCGACACCAGTTCTGTCAGTCTGTGCGCCTCTCCCAGTCGTATCGCCTACGCTCAAGGGAATCGATGGGCACTCATGGACTACAGGGGGGCCCGACCCGAAGAGGTGGCGGCCGGCACGACCAATCAGTTGATCCTGCAGGTCTACTGCCGCGAAGAGACAGACGAATCCCTCGTCTTCGTCGTCGATCGGAGCGGACTTCTCTTGGAGCTCAGAGCCGAAGACGGCTTCGAAAGAAAGCGGATCCAAATTGTCCAGGGCCCCGTACAGCACGCTGTCTTCTTTCGGGACACACTCTTCGTAGCCGACGGCGAAGGCCTGAAGCTTTGGGACCTCGCGACCAACCAGATGGCCGGATCCGTCAGCTTACCTCCCGCAGCTAGCCGAGAGCTCTTCCCTCTTTCCGAGGGTCGCCTGGTGGTCAACAGCCCTGAGGGAGCCGAAATCTTCAACCTGAAGCTCGGAAAATCCGAAGGTCCACTTCGAGTAAAACTCCCCGGCGAGCCCGCGGGCGGAGTGACGTGCGTCGACGAGTTGCCAGGTCGACGGGTGCTTTACAGCGGCTACGGAGACGGCACTTTCGCGATATCCGATCCCCGCTCAGGCAAAGTGTATTTCGCTCAAAACTATCGGTCAGGTCCGGTCACCAAGGTTGCGCTGAACCTCCAGGTGGCGTTCGGGCTGGTCGCATCCGCTACCGGCAAGCTCGTCATCTTCGACCTCACCAACGGACAGGTGATCGAACAGTTCAGCGCCCACCCCGGCACCATCACCCACCTGGACGTGACCGAAGACGGCCGCTACTTTCTGACCAGAACCTTGGAAGGGAGCTTCCGCCTTTGGGAGCTTTCGTGGGCTCTCACAGACAGCACGGCCGCCCTGGCCGTGGACTGGCTGCCTTCGGGCCTGTTCGATAAATTGGGCTCTATTTTGCAGACGCCGATTAAATTTAAGAAAAACTGACCGGAACTACGCAAACACAGGATGCTTGGGGTCTGAGGTCTTCAATTCTTCCAGCCGCTCATTGACGTGCTTCTTGCTGATGTAGTTGCTGGACCATTCGCGTCCCTCGCCGTTTCCTGAAGAGGCGAGCCGATTTTCGGCTTCTTTCCAGCATTCGGCCTGAGCGATCTGTTCGACGGTGCGGTCGAGTAACTCGAGACAAAGTTTCTGGTTGCGGGAACGCAGCTCTTTCCCTGTCAGCACTTCGGGGAGCTCTTTCTCCAAAACGTGGAGAATGCGCCCGTCGTCGATGTTTTCGTTCATCGTGTGAAGGGTGGCGCCGTGCATGTCATGGTTGTCCAGCAGCGGAACGGTGTCGTAGCCCACTCCGGGGAGTTCCGGTCGAGCTGGGTGAATATTCAAGGGGAGCGCCATAGCGTCCAGATCTTCAGGCTTGAACAGGAGATCGTTGTAAAACGAGATGGCGACGTCCCACTTCCGAGAGCGGATAAACTGCCGGGCACACTCGCGTCCGAACTTGTCCCCTTTTCTCCAAATCACGGATTCGGTCTGGGGGAAGTGCTTCTTCATAATGTCCAGCCCCGCGTGACCGAGGTTAGGATCGCCGACAAATAGTGTTCTAATACTCATAATGACCCCAAGCTATAAGAGGCGTGGAATACGAGCAAGGTATTCGAATACTATAGAATCTTCCGAAGGTATCAAATCTCGACCTCTGGCATGCACCCATTGGTATGGGGCCCGCTTCTCCCAATGTATCCAATTGTGACAATTTTACTACTAACAGAAAGAATTCGAAAGATTTGGCCTAATGGACCCTGCGAGGCTACCGCCTCATAGGAGACCTTTTGAAAAAGACATTTCGCCCCCTTAAGGGCATCTTAATCTCGCTTGCCGCCGTATGTGTTATATCCGGTTGCGGCAACTCACAGGAAGAATTTGTTTTCACCGGTACCAATCGACCGATTGTCAACCCTACACCCGACCCGACCCCCGACCCCGTCGATTTCGCTCCCCAGGTGAGCCTGGACGCGGATGCTCTGGTCTACGTTCGAGACGCGGACGCCGCTACGTTGGCGCCCAACGCCACGTTCTTCGACGACAACGCCAACCTGAACGGTGGCACCCTGACCATCAGCGCGAGCGGTACGGGCTTAAACATCAACGTTCCCGCCACCCCGGCCATCGGGACTATTACCAACAACAACTCGTCCAGCGTCTCGGTTGCGCTGAACGCCGACGCGACCCCCGCAGCCATCCAAGCCTTCCTTCGGGCAGTTACCGTAAGCACCACTGGTGGCACTGCTACCTTCGGCGACAGAACCGTCACCGTGACGGCTACCGATGCGAACGGGCTTACCGATTCCGCTACTCGGACAGTGAGCGTCGTCGTCGGAGTGACAGCGAATTTTGAAGACTTCACAGCAGGTAGCGTGGATGGACAGCAGGGCTGGACCAGCGCCGGTATGATGGACCAGGCCGTAGCTGCCGTAGCAAGAATGGAAGCAGCTTTCGACGTGTTCGGCACACAAGCTCTGAGGATTTCGAACGGAGTCGCGGAGAACAACTTCCCGAATTCCGTCCGCTCAGCACCCCTGTCGGTGCCGGTGGGCGAATCCACGGTCCCCCCTCTGGCCACGGAGAGAAACAACACTTTCGACGCTCGCTTCGATTTCGGAACCACCAGCCCCAATGAGCAGGTCGGTCTGCAAATGTCGATCAGCCCCATTAACGACGATGACGGGCGTATGACCTTGGTCCGACTTCTGGACACGGCCGACGGAATCGACGTGGTTGTCTTCGAATACGACGACGCCACCGACACTTTCCCCCCCGTAACCATCGTCGAAGGGCTGTCTCGCGCCGTACCTCACAATGTGAGAATCAATTTGACGACCGTCGACGGTGCCAGCAATGACGTTCTGCAGGTCTTTGTCGACGGCACGCTCGAGTATACCGGCTCCGGCTGGGAGCAATACTATAGGGATATCACGTCAGACCTTCCGTTGGTCGAACGGCTACAGTTCCAGGTTCGACCTGGGGATGAAAATGTAGCCAACACCGGCAACGGCTTCTACTTCGACAACTTCACCATCACATCAACCGATACTCCATAGAGGTCGGACAAGCCAAAAGCGACTCTGACCGGCGCTCCGTACCGAAAGGTGCGGGGCGTCTTTTATTTTGCGGTCGGGGTATAGCCGAGTTCTTGAGTTGCTACCAACTCGACGCCCTCGGGGACCTCTCTGGTCGAGAAAACCGATACGCGGGGAAGGCGCGGTTGTAGGAAAAACTTGAGAACGGGCCGCAGGGCCGGGGACGTCACGATAAGAGCCCGACGACCTTCAAATCGCGCTTTCTTCACGGCTTCCTCAAAGAGATCCAGAAGCTTCTCCGTCTCTTTCTTACCGAAGGTCAAGTACGGGCGCTCCCGAGTCGTGTTCAGGGCTCGCTCAAGATACTCCTCAAAGTCTTCGGAGAGACAGATCGCCTCGAGTTTCTCGGAGTCTTCAAGTAGGAATTCCTTGCAGATTGTGCCGCTGATTTCTCGGCGCACCTTTTCTGTTAGCTGAAAAGAGTCCACCCCAGGTTTCTCAGAGTACTGCAGGACACTCTCCAGCAGCGTATTCTTGTCAACGATCGGCACCCGCTCTCGAAGCAGGTTGTAAAACACTCTTTTGGCGAGACAGCGAAGATCGGACGACTCGCGATAGACCTTCACAAGCGCCTGGTTGCCGGCCACCAGCGCCTCCAACATCTCGTCGAACGACTCAAAGGTAAAGAGTCTGTAAGCCTGGCCGAGGGCCGATTCGGTGACGACGGCACTGATGAAAGTCAGCGGGTCGATCACGATCATTCCTTTCTTCTCACATTTCTCGGCCAGCGACTTGTGCACCCATTTCGAAGGCACCCCGTACACCGGGTCGATAAACTGCCGCCCTTTGACCTTGGCCAACTCTTTCAGTGACCCGGTCACGAAAAACTCCTCGGGATGGATCTGGCCCAAGAAGATTTGGCCGCCACGAACCAGGATCCGATACTCCTGGGCGGCAAGCTCGTAGTTGACTCGAATGCTCACGGTCGGCATCACCCAGCCGAACTCGCGCGCCGTCAGACGACGACTTTTGTTGATCGCGGCGACCAGGTTTTTGGATTCGGCGGTGTTCATCAGGGGAGCCAATTCCTGTCCGAGTTCGACCACCACCTCGTCGACGATCGCAAGCTCGTGAGAGGTCCGCTTTCTGGGCTCCGGCTCTTTCCGTCCGCAGATGAGCTCTTCCGTCTCATCCAGGACGTTATCGGCAATCACCGTCAGATCATCGAGCCCCAGATTGAGGAAGAGGCTCTCCACGATCAGATCCATATCCCTGATCGGCACTCCGGCTTTCAAGAGATGGCGCAACACGAAAACATAGGTGCGAAGAGGCACTCTCTCTTCTTTGGAGGCCTGGTAAAGCTTAGGCTTTTCGGCCCACAACCTCCTGAGTTTCTCACCCACCTGGTCGAAGGTCAGAAAGCGCCAGGCATGCTCCTTCAGTAGCTCCAGGATCATCTCGTTCGCGTCTTCCGGACTCAGGGTGGAGGAGAATCCGCCCAGCTCGAGGGCTTTGTAAAAAACCGCCGGCTCTTGAGACTCCTCGAACGCCACACCGGGCAACAGCACTCCACTGTGGCGGGTGAATGCGACGGCGGTCTTCTTCCAGGTTCCTCGCAGCGCTTCCAACTGACCAGAGGAAAGACAGAGGGTCAATTCCGGAGCAGTCTCCGCGGGGGTGGAATCTCCTAAAGAAGGAGAGAGATCGTCCCACAGCATCTCCACCAACTTGCAGCCCAAAGCCGAGCCCATACCGTAGCGCAACTCGGTGGTGAAGTTCTTGGTCAGAGTGGCGTCGTCAAAAATACTCTTCGCAAACTCGTCCAAACGCGAGGAAAAACCGGGATTCAGCTGGGAAGACCCGTGGCTGCCCTGAAGGTGTTTCAGCTCCAGTTCGGCCAGGAAATCTTCAATTTTGCCCTGGTTTTCTTTCATCTAGCACTCCTCATTGACAGGCTTAGTTCTCCATCACTACAGACCAGTCTTGCTATTCCCGGTTAATCGGCAGATCTGCTCCGAGCAATTTAACAAATCGGTAACGTTTTGCGAGGTATTTTAAAATGCCGGTCGAGCCGCAGTCGGTACATTGTCTTCAAGCTCATTTGCAGGAGATCAAAACAGAATGAACGTCGCTTGCTCTTTCAAACCTACGGCCGCCCGACATCTCGGGATGGATCACTTGATATCTCAATATCGTCGCCTGGGGTCCGAGAGTTTCGGTAGCGACTTTCCCCGCCGACTCGAAGAGGCGGCGCTGCAGCTTGAACAAGACACTCGTTGGGACGCCCACCTGACCGACCTTCTGGCGGTGGCCCTCACCGAAGCGGCAGAGGAGTTCGCTCAGGACGGCTCAGCCGAACGTGCCCTCGCCCGCCTCTATTTCTTGTACACTCACGGCAAAGCGGCCCAGGACCTCGAAGAAAACTGGCGCTCTCGCATGGAATCTCTCCCCTTGGAAGCGTTAGAGAGCCCCTTGACCAGAGATCTCGCAAAGGCCCTGAAGGCCGCGGCCAGAGGTAAGACGGCCCTGGTCGTGGGCTGGCTTGAACAAACAGAAACCCGAATTCTGACCATCGCCGAGCGTTATGAAACTCTCACCATCACTACCGAAGAAGTGACGACCGAGTCGGTTCTGGGGCACCGACTGCTCCAGGAGGGGATCGAGGGTTGGCTGGAGGCACTCGCGGCTTTTCGGGACGGAATCGACAGTGAGCTCGACGAAACAAAGGTGAGAGAGATGGCCTGGCAAGCGCAGAAACGGCTGAAGTTCGTGGAGTCTTTGAAGCATCGCCACGAAGGGGCGCATCGCAAATATTTCGTAAGCTACAACTGAGGGGTTCGAAAAATGGAAATTAGTGGCGGTGGAGGTGGCGGCGGAACAAAAGTCGACCAACCGAGTAGCACCAAGACGACGACGGAGACAAAGAGCGCCGAACCGGCTTCACCGGTACGGGAAAGCAACGCACCCGAATCGCCGACCGAAGAGTCCGCCCCTCGCTCCGAGGGAGTGGAAAGCCTGAACTTGGACCCCGCCGAAACGGTGAGCGATCCTGATTCTTCGGAAAATCTGGTCAACGAGCAAGCCTCGGTGGCCGAAGAGCTGTCCGGAGGCACGGAATCGACCTTTCCAGATGACGAAGAGGACGTTGACACCTCCGAAGTCGATAGCGACGCAACGGAGATTGAGACCGGAGCCGAGCCTACCGAAGGCGCCGCCGATCCGGCCGCGGAGACTTCGCCCGAAGCCGCCGCATCAAGCCCCAATACCTCTGAACTCGAGGTGAGTGTGGTCGCGGAGGAGGAAGCTTTAGCCGCCATCGATGCTCAGTTCGAGGCCGCCGGGCTGCCGGCTATAGACCCGGCTCACAGACCGGAGACCATCGACATGACGGTCACCCCGTTGGAGACCGGTGGCCAGAGAACGGTCCAAACCTTTGAAGATCCTACCGGAGCCTACAGCGGCACCTTCGAGACTGTCACCGACGAGAACGGTGTGGTCGTGGAGAGGAACTATCAGAGCACGGTGGTCACCGAGTACTCCGTTCTCAGGCCATCCTACGACTCTGAAGGTCAGATGATCAGCGATTCGGCCACCATGCGAGAGAGCATGACTCGCTCGGTCCAAGAGTTGCTGCAAGAGGATGGGACCTTCGCCTCCTCCGGAGAGATGACGTTTACCATCGAGAATCCGCCCGACGAGTTTGGTGTTTTCGAGCGGAGTACCGTCACCGGAGCCTACAACTCCACCGACGGTGAGATGGCGATAGAGAGAGTCGCCTCGGATGGCACCGTGCTTCAAGAGAATCGATTCCCCGTATCTACCTCGGTAGAGGAGCCGCCCGCCCTGACCGATGAGGGACCGTTCCAACAGACCGAACAGCTGGTCCATCTCCCCGACGGAGGCACCCACCTGGAGAGCAGGATCACCGACCAGACGAGTGGGTACGCCGGAGGGCAATCCGTGGTGCTGGATGCCCAGGGAAATCCCGTGACCAGGACGTCGGTGGTGGAGACCCCGCAACTGCGCGACGGCGTCTCCGGGCTCGCCTTCATGGAGGTCCTGGGAATCACCAGTGCCGCCAACCTGATGGAAGACAACATCGGACCAGATCCGGATTACGTCTCTCAGACCGTCACGGTTGAACGGTTTGGTCCGGACGGCCAGGTCTCCGACACCTCGAAGAACCAGCAGCACACCTGGACCAGTCAGGACCAGAGCGCGGAACTCTCGATGATCGATCGCGGTCGCGACTTGCCCCGCGAATACGTGCTCACCAGAACCGAAGAGGGGACAACCTCGTCCCAGAGCTTCATCGAAGGCACCGAAGACACGGTGGTCTCGGTGGAAGAGGTCGACGAAAACGGATTTCGGGTGGTCACGATCGAGGCCGACAGCAGCGAGGCCGCGGAGATCATCACCGCCGAAGGCCAATCGGCGCAGGAGGCTTTCTCCGGTGAGACCCGGATGAAGGAAGAGGCCAACCTTTCCGATCTCCAGACCATCCTCGGCTCCCAGTACGACGCCCTACTCCAGAGCGACCCGGCTTTCGCCGAACTGGTCACCGGCTTGCAGGACGAGACGTTCTCCATTCTAGACTTGCAAACCTCAAGCACGATTCTCAACGCCGAAGGTGAGCGAGAGACCATGGACTCGAGGGGTGTCAGCATCAACCTCAACGGCCAGACCCATCTGCTGGTCACCGACGGTGAAGGGGCCGGTCTGCAGATGGCCGACGGGGTCCGCAACTTCCAACAGTTCGACAACGCGGGTGCCGCTATTCAGTCGGCCGGCATCATCCAGGGCGCGGCCGGCGAACTCTCGTCGGCAAGACGCGCCGCGGCCGCCTTTGAAGACGTGATTGTGGAGGGTATCGGCGATGTGCGCCGGCTGACCCGCGTACGTCGAGCAGCCGGGGCCCTGACGCACAACGGCGCCATGGGAGCCATTGGAGTTGTGGGTGATACCATCGCGGCTATTCAGGCAGCCGGTCAAGGCGATACGATCGAAGCTTTGCTCTCGACCGGTCGAGCAGCCGAAAATCTGGGCGAAATGGCGCCTGCATTCCGAGCACTCACCACTTCCACAGCCAGCCTGGAGGCCCGGACAGTAGGCTTCGCGGCCCGCTCCCTGGGAGTCGCGGGCGGCTTGCTGGTCGCGGGCACGGGCGCCTACGACCTCGTCGTCAACAAAGATCTGGGAGGCGCTTTCGACGTGGCGGCCGGTCTAGGAGGGAGCGGATACCTTCTCGCCGCCGGCAGCGGCGGGACGCTCGGGCTGCTGGGAACACTCAGCGGGTGGGTCGGTGGAGCAGGGGTCATCGGAGGCCTGGTGTACGACTACTCCGACCGGCATCGCCTCGCTCCTCAGCAGATTTGAGTTCGGCCGAAAAGCGCTTCACTGTGTGACTTTCCGAAACTGACGGAAACGGCTTCCGCATAGAGATCACGATAGTCGACCAGGGTCGGAAGATCGCCGTCTCTCAAACTCTCCAGTCTATAGCCGCCTTGAAGGCCGCCCTGCACCCGGTCCCCCACCAACCAGGCCAGGCCCCCTGCACCGTGATCGGTTCCACCGGAGAAGTTCTCCTCCACGCGACGTCCGAACTCCGAATAGACCAACAGAGTCACTTCCCGATTGAGAGACTTCATATTCTCCAGGAAAGCGTCGCTCGCCCGGTCAAACTCAGCAAGCTGATTAGCATGAGGCTGCAGTTGCCCGGAGTGAGTATCAAACTTCCCCGCGCTCAGATGAACGACCTGAGCCGGAAATCCGCCCGCGATGAGCCGATAGGCCAGCTCAAACCGCTTCCCAAACTCATCGCCGGCGAATCTGTGAGGCGCACTCACCCGGCCCATTTTGCCATCCAAATGACGAGCGAGGTCCTCTACAATCGTCGCGCTCTTCTTCAGCTTGACAGCCGCCGAATGGGTTGGAGCCCAATTCTCGTACATCTGATACCAGGCTTTTCTCACCCCCTCGGAGCCGGGAAAGCGAGGGGTTTCATCACTCACCAGGCCTATCGGGGGGTGGTCCGGGCAAGCCACCGCGCGACTCACCGTCGAGCCAAAACTCAACGGAGTGGTGTCAAGGCGCTTCCCCAGCAGGGCCATCCATCCGTCGCCGCCGGGGTCGCCCGCGCCGTGCAGAATATCGGAAGCCCGGAAATGAGAGCGGTCGTGGTCTTCTCGTCCTACCCCCGGCACCAAGAGAGCCCGACCCTGCTGCCACCGTCCGTGAAGTCGAGAGAGGGAAGGATGGAGTGCCAGCTCCTTTTCGGTCGGAAGCAAACCCTTGGAAGCCAGGGCGAGATTCGGACGAGCCTTACGGTAGATGGAAGACCGGTACGGGACGAGAGAGTTGAGAGCGTCGTTGCCGCCGGTCAGATGCACCGCCACCAGAAGCGGCCGGCCTTTTTGGGGAGCCGCCAGCGCCTCCCACGGGTCGAGGGCTGTCACGGCCAGCCCGGCCACGATACCTTTGAGAAATTCGCGTCTTGTGATCATAATACTCCTTAACTCATCCACATGTCGGGAGAGGACAGACCCAGAAGAAGCGCCTCTCGGGGAGAAAATCGGTCCAGATCTCCAGGGAGCGTCGTTGCCTTGATCTGGCCACCGCTCAGATGTTCCAGATATCGCCCGCGATCGGGAGTGCGGTCCAGACCTTGAAGGGCGAAGTGCCTGTCGTTTAGGGAGGCGACGATGGTGTCGGCGATTTCCAACCGGATCTGCATCGCGGCGGGATGAATCAGGGCCTCGCCGAGGTCCCAGCCTTTCACGCTGGGTGGGAAGAATAGCAACTCACCCGCCTTGTTGAGGGCGCCTGAGTCTTCCAGGCTAAACTTGTCCCATTTCAGCAGGCGAGCGCAGCTCACCCAGTATTCCACCGGACTACACACGCGCTGAAAGGGAGCGGTGAAAAACTCCTCCGAAAGAAACATCTCTCTGAGGATAATGGCAACGTTCCCTCGAGTCTCCGTCCACAGACGACTCCAACGCGTAGCCAGTCTGTCGGGCAGAGGACAGGCGGCGAAATCCTCCCACAGAAGCTCTACACTGCGCCTCGCCGTGGCCGGATGGACCGCTAGTTTAGCGGCCATCTCCTTGAGTCCGAACTGACCTTTGTAGCCCAACACCGAAACCGGCCCTTGATAGGCGTCCTCAGGGGCTTCGACGGCTCGGCCGCCAAAAGCGACTCGCCGCCCGGTGGTCAGCTTGGCCAGTTGCTTCACATCCGACTCAATGTAGCTTCCACGACCGAGGGTGAAGAGCTCCAACAACTCTCGAGCCAGATTTTCGTTCGGATTGTCGGCCGGATTGTTGTGGGCGTCCAGCCAGCTCAGGAGGGCCGGGTCAGACACCATGGCTTGGAGCAGATCGGCGAACGAACCCATCCCGTTGCGACGGAAAGTCTGATTCTGAGCAAACATCCAGCCCGGACGAAAAACTTTGCTGCCGCTGGTGGCGAAATGTCGATGCCAAAACATGGTCATGCGTTCCGACAGCGGGCTGGCGGTTTGGGCCATGGTGTTGAACCACCAGCCGACTCCCTGGCCGAACGTCACCAGAGTCACCGGCACCACGAGCGCGGGAGCCACGGTCATCGGCGGCCTCTTCTGGAGACGATAAGAGAGAGCGTTCTGAAGGGTACGCTCGACAAGTGTCTCGTAGCCCAAATTCCGACCCAGGCGTCGCTCCTCGGAAGTCACTCCGAAACCGGTTCGTCTTAGAAAATGGTCGATCTTATCTTGTGGCTGCATAGCGGCCTCGCAGACAAAATCCGCCGGTGCTCAGAACGACCAGGTAGGCCAGCCAGAGCCAACCGAAGATAGGTACCAACAAAGAGCTCGTGGCCACCAGACTGCCCGCCGCCACCTGCCGTTGCCGGCTGTCCTCCGGAGCCAAGCGCCGGCCGATGATGTAGGCCACGTTGGCAGGCCACAGCAGCAGGATGAGCGAGCCGAAGAAAAGGAGAAGCGAAAGCGCCGCGAGACCGGAGGCTCCGGCGAGCTGAAAACATGAAGCAGCCAAAACGGGAAGCTCCAGGACCAGAATGCCGGTCAGGAACGCCCGTACGGGACTCGCCTGAGCAGCTTGAGCCGACTCTTCCACCGTCTTGCCCAGAAAAGCAAACTGTAAGAGCGAGATCCCGATCGCGCCGCCCACCATCCAGAAGATCATCGCCACGAAAGCCGGAGGCAGGCCTGCCCGAAGAAACAGAACGGCTCCCATCAATCCTAAGAAAAGTCCCAATCCCAGAGGGAAAATTTTGCCCATACTCAGATACTTCCGCTGCCCATTTTCACTATGAGGACAGAGCAAAGGAGAGAAAGTTGCAGGTGATCCAATTTTTTCCGGGCAAACATCCAACCCATGAAACGCCTGACTCTTCTAACCGCCTTTATCGCCACCACTCTTTGGATATCGGGAGCCGCCCAAGAATTGGACATCGATCGCACCAGAACTCGCAAACTAGATCAGTGGAAGCCCCTGATCCAGAAGTATTCCGAGCGCCACTACGGCGAATCGACCTGGGAGCTCAACCCTACCTGCATCGTCTTGCACTATACGGTCACCAAGGGCTTCCCCTGGAATCTCGTCAACACGGACAGTTTTAAGGGAGAGACGCCGGGGCTAGCCGTGCACTACGTGATCGACGGCAAGAAGATTTGGGAAATACTCCCCACCAACGTCCGCTCCAGAGGGGCCTACGGCATCAACCACCGGGCCATCAACATCGAGATGGTCGCCGACGATGCCGCCGATCTGGCGACCAAACAAGAAACGATGGACACCTGTAGAGAGCTGGTGCGCCTACTGATGAAGCGTCACGGTGTGGAGAAGAGCCATATCTACAGTCATGAGGACGTCGGCACGATGGACCGAAAAAAGGTTCCCGAGGTCTTGGACCTGGTGACCGGGAGTCCATATCATAAAATTGACCCGGGTCAGGAAAACATGGAATATATACTCAACGGCTTATAGATAGTTTTGAATGAGGGCCCCGGCTAGAGTCGCCAGGGCGACAATGACGAGCTTTTGTAAGAAACTGAGTTGTCCGTTTGAAGTATGCACGACGCAAGCCTGCACTTTCTAGTGTTAAAGTTCCATAGAAGATTGCTCCGAATATTCCGGTATAGACCTACCAGCCAGAGACGCTCAAATAGAAATAATGTGATACAATAGCCGGTGGGTTGTTGTAACGGAGTTTCTAATGAGCGGGTCTATCACCATGAGCCCCTCTGACTCCGGCGGTATTGACGTTGACTTGAAAGAGGACGCCGATACCGTCCGCCTGGAGTCGGACGAGGCCCTCGATACAATACCTATCAAGCTCACCTCCACAACGGAGAGTGAGCTGTACGTGGAGGTTCTTGAACTTTGCAAGGACGCACTCAGTCGCGCCGACCGAGTACTCATTCTGCTGCAAGAAGACAAGTCGCTCGAAGTGAAAGCCTCCTACGGCTCCAAAGCCGCTTTCATGATTATGCGGGAAGAAGTGAGTTCCGCCATCATCCGTCGGGTTCGGCGTAAGAATCGAGCGGTCTACATCAACGACGCGCTCTCGGATGAGGATTTGGGGGCTCGACAGAGCATTCGTCGCATCGGGCAGCGCAGCGTTCTGATTTCTCCCATCAACAGTCGGGGCAAAAACATCGGCATCGTTTACGCCGACAGCATCTCTCTCATCGGAGCCTTCACCGACGAGGATCTGCGCTGGAGCATTCGTCTCGCCACAGCCCTCGGAAAGAAGCTCACCTCCGTAGACAAATCGGAAGCCGTTCCCCTTATGGTGATGGAAAAGCCTCTCACCAAGAGCCTTCTGCCGTGGCATCAACTGCGTAAAATAGATGCCCTGGCCGAACCGGAGGACACGCTGCTGTTGGCGCCGCTTCCCAAGGCTCAGGAAAAGGTCGTGTTCCTGCGCTCTCTTGCTTGCATGGTCAGTTCCGGCTTCCCTATCCACGGGGCTCTGGATCTCCTGGCCGACAGTCCGGGAAGAATGGCACCTTACGCCTCCAGAATCGCCGAAGACGTAGCCAAAGGAATGCCCATGTCCAAAGCGTTCGGGAAACACCCCCGCATCTTTGGAAAAGACTTCGTCAATCTCATTTTCGTGGGCGAGAATTCCGGCAATCTGGACACCGTCATGACCACTCTGGCCGATGCCGAAGAGGCCAATATGCTTTTGAAGACCCAGGTCATGAGCGCCCTCACCTATCCGATCATCGTTCTTCTTTTTACCGCCATCGGCTGCATGCTGGCTCCCCCTCTGTTCTTAAACGATTTCTTCGCCAGCCTCACCGCCGCCAACGTGGAATTGCCTCTCCTGACGAAAATGGTCATGCACGCAGCAGCCGCCTTGTGGAACCCTGTCTTCTGGGTCGTTGTGATTTCAGTGATTCTCGGACTCAAGACTTTCATCACCGGGTCCAAGCGCAAAGAGCAAATCTATCAGTACCTTGAACAGGCTTTTCTGCGCATCGCCGTCTTTGGTGAAATCTACAAAGACCTGTCCGTCCTGCGGTTCGCCCGGGCACTGGGTATGCAACTCGACGCGGGAATGTATCTCGACAAGAGCATCAAGCTCGCCGGGGAAGCGTCGGGAAGCCCGCTCCTCAACCTGGAATCGAAACAGATCGTGGACCGGGTGCTGATCGGCGAGTCGTTCTCTTTTGCTTTGGAAAGCTCGAAGTTCTTTCCCAAGTTGCTGGTCGAGTTCATCAAGATAGGTGAAGAGACCGCTACCATGCCGCAAATGTGTCAGTTTGTGGTGAGTTTGTTGGCCATGAAAACTCAAAGCTCGATCGAGATGCTACAATCGTTGATAGAGCCTCTGGCCATGGCAATCGTAGGTATCCTGGTCGGGGCGGTGGCGATCGCTTGCCTCTTGCCCCTGGTCCAGATGGTGATGGCGTTTATGTAATGCGGATCGGTGGACGACATAAGGGACTCACTCTCATCGAGGTGCTGGTAGCTGCGGCGCTCTCGGGTATTTTGTTGACTCTGTTAGTGCAGATCCTGGTTCCTGGTTTGCAGATCTGGAGGCAGACTCAAGCTGTTTCCGAGTTGGAGCAGAACGCCATGATTGCTCGCGCCAAAATATCGGACTCGCTCTTAAACACGACCGCCGAATCGATCACGGTGATCGACAGAGCCGATCGCCAGGCCATCAGCTGTTTGAATAACGAGGGGACGGAGAACCAGCCCGGGTACGACGGCACCACGGGTGACATCTTTTGGCGATCCATGACGATGTATTCCTTGACCCCTTCGGAAGGGGTCTTGCGCCAATATCGCCGCGAGCTACCGGCCATTGTAAATGAACCGTTTGCCTACAGCGTGTCCGAACTCGACGCTGCTATCAACTCAGAAGACGGGCGGCTCGTAGCCAGCAAGGTGACGTCCATGAGACTCCTCCCGCCGCCGGTCGACCAACAGATCTGGCAACTTCAGATGACTCTCGAGGGCAACGGGCCGAGGGGCCCCATCATCCTTCAGCGTGAACTGAACGTTGTGCCGAGGATACAGACCTTATGAAGCTGAAGAAGAATCGCGGAGCAGCACTCGCATCCACCCTCCTGATCATCCTCTTTCTCACTCTTTTTGCTTTCACGCTTGCCAATCTGGCCACGTTCGACCTGCGAACCTCCAGCAGAAACGCACAAAAACAGATGGCGTTTGAGGCGGCCCAGGCCGGACTGGACGCCGTCACGGCCGAGCTTTCCACCAACCCCACTTCGGGAAAGGCCGGGGAAGTCTACGCGGCTACACTCTCCGACGGCAGCAGCTACCGAGTTACCTTTGACAACACCGATACGACCATGCCGTTTAGTGCCAATAATCTCGACTCAATAACTCCGGAGTCGATCGGATACGACGGTCGGAGCGTGCCGGCTTTCCACGCATCTTTATTCTCCGTAGGCACGTCACCCAGTGGGGAGACTTCGATCGTGGAGAGTCTGATCCGGTTGGAAGGCATTCCCTACGCCGTGGCCGGTTCGGAGACGGTAAGGCTCGAGAACATGAACGTCTCAGCTCCCGGCGGGGATGAAGCACACGTCTATTCGGGTAGACCGGGGTCGAACAGTCTGCGGATATCAGGCCTACTTTCCCTCGTGACAGGGGATGCGAGATCGGTAGGAGGAGTCGATGTCGGACTAGGGGCTATCGTACAGGGCGATCAGGAGTCCGGTATCTCACCCGAAATTTTACCCAGGCTCAACATCGCGGACTTTGATACGAGCCTTCTGCCGTCCGGCTCTTATCAAATACACAATCCGGCTTTGCCGCTCGACCTGAGCTTCGGCCCGGGGGACCACTACGTCAATGGCAATGCGGAGTATCTCGTGATGACGATGAATGACGCTCGAGTTTACGTTGAAGGCGACCTCCAGGTCACTGCTTTGCTGGGCACCGGAACGGTTTTCGTAAATGGTGAGACCACCTTTACGGCAAATGTCTCCATGAGCGGGTCTCAAAGGATCACGCTGTTTAGTGAAGGAGACATCAATTTTCTCGGTCCCACGATTTTTCAAGGGGTGATCTACTCTCACGGCAACATCCGGGCCGCGCTCCTTTTCCAGATAATTGGCGCGGTCTACGCTGTTGGAAACGACTCCAGCACCGGTAATGTGGAGCTTGGGGGGCTCTTGCTGCCCCTTTCAAACGTCCTCTACGACGCCCAGTCCGCAGCGTTCGCAAGCTTCTGGCTGGCCCAGGGGGGGGAAGCCGATGCGGTGCGAGTATTTTGGAGAAAATTGCGCTGAAAGGGTACGTCAGCCCCATGTTCCCTACCCATCGAATCCTACTCGTCTTCGCCGCCCTATACCTCGTCTCTTCGAAGGCTGTGGCCGACGAGGTACGAATCTTGAAGATTGAAGTGTACCCACCCGAAGCGAAAATCAGAGCCTACTTCCCAGGCACTCCGGGCCAGGGCGACGGCTTCCCGAACGGACATGAGACCTCCGTCCCCCCTGATGCTTTATCGGTACCGATCAGGATCAGTGCTGAAGGTTTTGAGCCCAAGGATGAGCAGCTCGCGCTGATCAAGTCGACGGAAGTCAAACCCAACTACTGGGAATACAAAACCTCCCTCCGCCCCGAAAGCCCCTCCGCCTTCCTCCGAAGCCAATGGCATCACCACCCCGCACGAAGCGTCTCAGCCATCATAGGGACCCTGGCGTTTTTTGGGTTTCTTGCTTTCTCCGTCCGTCGCCGCATCAAGAAGACTGAAGAAGCCGCCACCTCCGTCCAAACAGCCGCCGAGGCCGAAGTCACCAAACTCAAACAGAAGATCGTCGAGGGCAATCTGGAGCTCGAAGGAGAGCAGATCGACGACTATTCCATTGTAGAGACCTTAGGTGAAGGGGCCTATTCCCGAGTCTACAAAGCCCGTCATAACGATTGGAACGACCTCGTCGCCTTGAAGCTTCTCAAACAGGAGACAAAGGACCCTGAGATGCTCGCCCGCACCAAGCGCGAGATCGAGATCGGCCTGGAGCTCAAGCACCCGAACGTGGTGAAGATGTTTGCTTTCGGCACTTATCACGGCTCTCCGTATATCGTGACCGAGTTCGTCCCCGGTCGTCCCCTCGACGAGGTGCTGAAAAAAGAAGGCCCTTTCCCGTTGGCCCGAGCTTGCCACATCATCGAGCAGTTGGCGTTGGGTCTGGAGCACGCTCATTCCAAAGGCGTGATCCATCGGGACTTAAAGCCTGGAAATCTCTTTCTTACATCCGACGACCAGCTCAAGATACTGGATTTCGGTCTAGCCAGAATTGTGGATTCCGACCAGAAGCTCACCAAGACCGGCCAGGCCCTCGGCACTCCGGTTTACATGAGTCCCGAACAGGTCCGCGGGAGAGTCTCTCCTGCCTCGGATTACTACGCGATGGGGATCATTTTCTACGAGCTTCTCCTAGGCAGTCCACCGTTCGAAGGCGAAAGCGCGATGGTGATACTCTCGGCCCACGCCTTTCAAAAGCCACCTAAAGTTAAGGAGAAGAATCCTGATATTCCCGATGAGGTCTCGGACCTGATCGCGGCCTTACTGGTGAAGAAACCTGAAAAACGCCTTCAAGACCCGGACGTCGTCACCCAGACAGCCGCGGTCTACAAGAACTAAAATTCCCTAGAAAAGATACTTGCGCCAGGCTTCACAGCGGTCGCCTTTTGTTTTCTTCGGTCCTACTTTAAGAAGGTTGAATCGAATGCGTTGACGAGCCTCACTCACCTTGTCCGGCACGGGCTCTTCGCTACTGGCTCTTTTGACCAGATTGCCGAAGGTGCCGGTAGAAATCGAGTCTTGGTGTCTTCGTTTCTCCAAGGTGCCGCTGTTGCCGCTAGTGTCGGAGGATTTTTGTATCGGAACCCCCTCGACCGGATAAAAACGCGGAGTGAGGAGACGCGACGAACCTGAAGTCGTCTTCTCGTCGATCGGGTTGGAGTAGAGCGCGTCGCTGATAGAAGTGGAATCGTCTGAGTCTATCCTTATCCTTGAAGCTGGTATGTAATCTTCGTTCTCACTCATAGCGGCATCCATTATCATACCATGGTCGGTGCAACAGGATAAGTGAATCAGCTCACATCTTGAATAAAACTCCCACTTGCGAGCGTTCTCAGTTAAAAGTGGTACTTGTTCCACGCCTCACAAGAGTCGGTGTCCTTCTTGTCCTTCATCGGTCCGACTTTGAGGAGGTTGAAACGCACTTTCTGGTGTTCTTCGCTCGGCTTATCGCCCTGGGCCGCATCGAGGCTTGCTTTCTTGACCAGGTTTCCGAAGGTACCGGTGGAGATCGACTCATGCTTTGTTTTTCGCCTCCGGACGCCGCCGTCGACATCTTGCTCGGATTGCTTTTTCAAAATTGTATCCCCCGGTATCATTCACAAACTTCTCGGTTTCGATGACAGTGGCTGGAAACCACCCTCACCATTCATTGCCGCACCTTTCAATGTAACACAAAGTATACCGAGGGATATGTGAAGTAGATCACACGGATCAAAAAATTCTGGTAAGATAGACACCATGAGACGTCTTTCTGTCGACCGGGGCCTTTCTCTGGCCGAAATCATCCTTTGCCTTACGCTCGTGGTAGGGGTGCTCGTCTTGATCGCCGGCATCTTCCCGTTCTCATACAACGTCGATCAGAAAGCCTGGAGACTCAGCTCGGCTCAACGCATCGCCGGCTCCACTCTCGAACGCCTGCGGGGGCAAGAGTTCGACACCCTGGCCGGCGGATTCGCGGTGGTGCAGGTAGAGCAAGTGCCGTTCGAGGTCACCGTCACCGTGAGCGATTCCACGCCGCCTCCCGTCAAATCGAAGAACGTTATTTGCGAGGTGCGGTGGGAGACGAAAAACGGTCGAGAAAGCTACCTCCAGGAAACCCGGATCGCCGATTTTCATCGAGAACGCGACTAACTTTTCTTACCTTGAAATTTTCGCAAGGATCTCTTGTTTTCTTGCAGAAGTTTCAAGCCTTATGAAAAAGCTTCTAACCCTGTTGACCACCCTACTCTTGCTTCTTCCGGCTTCGGCCCAGGAAGAGGCCGGCATGTCCAACGTCTCCGCTCCCCAGATGAGTGTGCAAGGCACCACCTGGCCTGGCGGAATACTCTTCGTTTCGGTGGAGACCCAACCCGGCACCAAAGGCACCTGGAAATGGGCCGGACGCTCCGGACCCATGACTCCCGCCCCGTACGGGCTCCGAGCCGGGCTGGCTGTGCCGCTAGACGCCAGTGCCGGCGGTACGGCCACCCTGAGCATCGACCTTCAGTCCGAATCCGGCGAAACCCAAACTTTGACTCGCAAGGTCACGGTGGAGAACAAGTGGCGTCCCACCCAGTATCTGAGCATGAGTTCCGACAACGCCGCCAAGTACGAAGACCCCCAGGCCGACAAAGAAGAAGTTCTGGTGTTCGACGCGCTGGAAGATCTGCAGCCTGGAATTCGCTGGAAAGGAAACTTCGTGGATCCGAATTCCGGCCCTCGATCTTCCCCCTTCGGAGTGCGCCGGGTTCGTAACGGTCGTACCGCGGGCTTCCACCGAGGTCTCGACTATGCCGGCGCGTGGGGTTCCCCGATCTATGCAGGGGCCGATGGAAAAGTGACTCTGGTCGGCCCTGGTTTCACCCTTCTCGGCAACTGCGTCATCGTCAATCACGGTGAAGGCCTGACCGGACTCTATCTCCACATGTCGAGCATCGCCGTGGAGGAAGGCCAGATGGTGAAGAAAGGTGACCTGATCGGCAAGCTCGGCAATACCGGCGCATCCACCGGACCCCACCTCCACTACGCCACCTATTTCCACGGCGTGCCGGTGGACCCGGACCTCCTCAAGGCCTTCCCCCGCGATTGGGCTCCCGAACTCTGGGACTAACGGCTTCGTGACATCAAAGTTCACCATCCGCCCGGCCGGAAACTCCGACTGCTGCCAAGTGGCAGAAATCTATCAGGAGTCTCTGGACCGGGTGGATTCGTCTATGGAGGTCCGCACTTCGGCCCGCCACTTTGAAGAACAGCTCGCCGGCTTTCACGACCGCGAAGTCATGTTGGTGCTAGAGACGGTCGAGGGCCTTCAGGGCTACGGGGTGGTCAAACAGTACAGCGATCGGATCGGCTATCGGGTCGCCTGCGAAACCAGCATCTACTTTCGTCGTTCCGCCACCGGGCAAGGTTACGGCGGCGCCCTCCAACAAGCCCTGATGGGAAAAGCCCGAGAGTTTCAATACCATCACATCGTGGCTAAAATCTGGACCAGCAACGAGGGCAGTATTCGTTTTCACGAAAGGTTTGGATATCGTTTGGTGGGTGTCCAAAAAGAAGTGGGGTATCTGGCCGGTCGGTGGCGAGATGTCAGTATATTGCAGTGCCTACTCGACGATGTTCCACCTTATCGGCCGGAACTGGGTTGAGTCCTAAGATGCTACACGCGCTCGACACATCTCACTGCGAGGTCGGGAAGAAGCAGTCGGGAACCAGCTAGGGAGCAAAGACGAGCCGATAGATCTGTCCGTCCAAGGAACATATCAGTAGCTCATCCGCGGCCGTCGTACCGAACCCCACCGGGGAATCGAGTTGAAAGAGCTCTTCGGAGCGCGCACCATCGAGAGTCAAAGCCCAAATCTTGCCGGAGACAAAATCACCGAAGAGGTAACGCCCGACCAGGTCCGGTAGCTCACGACCCCTGTACACCAATCCGCCCGTCACGCTCTGTCCTTCATCGTGAGTGTAAGAAAAGATAGGTCGGTTTATGCTTTCCGGTGGTACGTTCGTAGGATTATCAAACTCCAGATCACCTTCGAAGAGGTTCCATCCGTAGTTGCCCCCCGCGACCACCTGATTGATCTCCTCGACCCTGTTCTCTCCGACATCTCCAAGCCATAAGAACCCTGTCTGAGTGTCCACGCTCATCCGAAACGGATTTCGGAATCCGTAGGCAAAAATCTCTTCTCGAACACCACCGCCTTGCCCGGCGAAGGGGTTGTCAGTCGGGATGGAGCCGTCGTCGTTAAGTCTCAAGACTTTGCCCAAGACGGTAGTGAGGCTCTGAGCGTTGCCCTCGGAATCGCCCGACCCTCCTCCATCGCCGAGGGCCAGGTAGAGCTTTCCGTCGTTGCCAAAGAGAATGCTACCTCCGTTGTGGTTGGAGAACGGCTGGGCGGCCTTGAGAAGCCTGACTTCGCTACTCGGGTCGGCCACTTGTGAGTTGGCCGGTACCTGAAATCGAGAGAGAACCGTAAGGTGATCCTGATTGGGGTTCTCAGGAGCGGCGGAGTAGTGGACATAAAGAAATCCGTTTTCGGAGAATTGGGGATGAAATGCCAGCCCCAGAAGACCACGCTCTCCTCTCGTCATGACTCGGTCCGATAGGTCTAGAAAAATGGCACTGGAGAGGGTCGATGGGTCATCCTGAAAGACCCGAACGGTTCCGGCCAGCTCAGCCACAAAGACGCGGTTGTCTCCGGCGTGGGTCACCACTACGGGGGTGTTGAAGCTCAGATTTGGGAAGGCCGGAACGGCCCGGTACGTGGGTTGGCTCAGCCCTCTCAGCCCGGCGGGAGCAGTCGCCCCAACTCCGGTATCGGATGAACCACCGCACGAACTCAGAGCGAAGCTCCATAAGAGAAGCAGAAGATTCCTAAGACGTATTTGCATCGCTAAGCTCTTGGGAGAGTTTGGTCCTAGAGAAATCCCTAAGACGCCTTGAAATCGAGGTCAGCCTGGACTCGAGCGGGAGTCTTGTCCGTCCGCTTACCCTCCAAGCGACGGACCGCCTCGATCAGGTTCAGCCGCCCGGCGCCTTGAGCGTCATTTCCCACTCCCGTCATCGGGAGAGCCGTGCTCATCAACAACTCTTTGATGTGTTGCTGGGTCAGAGTGGGGTCGAGCTGCAAGAGAAGCGCGGCCGTGCCGCTCACCACGGGTGTGGCCATGGAAGAACCCTGGTCGGAGTGATAGCTTTCCCAACGTGGTAGGCTCTTGCCTAAAGTGCTGCCGGCCGAACTCGGAGCGAAGACGTTCACTCCCTGAGCCACCAGATCAGGCTTGGGAAGTTGGTCGTGAGCCGTCGGGCCGTGACTGGAACGTCCCCACATCCGGTCGTCGTCCAACGCGGTCGTACCCTTATCGTCGAAGGCGCCCACGGTGATAGCGTCCGGGAGAATCCCCGGCGTACTGATACTCCCGGCGCAATGAGTGGTAAAGCATTCGTTGCCCGAAGCCACCACCGTGATCAATCCCGCGTCCACGGCCTTCTGGGCCGCTTGGGCGAACGGGTCCTGTTTGTTGGGAAGGTTGGCATCCACTCCCAGGGATAGGTTCAGCACGTCGATGCCATATTTGTCCTTGTTTTCCACGGCCCAGGTGATGGCCTGAATAGCCTCCAGAGGAGAGGTAATTCTCAAACCTACCAAATCAGCTTTGGGGGCGATACCATCGGCCTCATCGTTGTCCGAATCGCCGGCGGCGATACCGGCGACGTGGGTGCCGTGACCAAATGGGTCGACCGGGCTTTTGTTGCCGCTATTGCCGAAGTCTTTGAAGAACTTGACTCGATCTTTGAGGTCTTTGTGGCGAGCGATGCCGGAATCCACCACGGCGATGGTCGTCCCGTGGCCGTCGATACCGCGAGCGTGAAGCTCTCTTAATCCATCGGGTCTTCTAAAATGGGGACTCTGGGTACCGGTCTCCGCGTCACTGAAGTCGCCTGAATGGCCTCTTCCCGCTTTGGGTTCCTCGAAGATCGGCTTATCAAACATCACCGAAGCTTCTTCTGGAAGCGACTTCAGGTAGGAGTCAACCTTCTCGGCCGGGAGATCGATAGAGTAGCCGTTGATGAGGTCGAGCTTTTCGTCCTGACGTATCTGAAACTTGCGGTGGAGAGCACCTAGCGTATGAGGGTTCGGAGCCTTGGGAAATCCGACGATGAGTGAAACCTGAGAGTTGCCTGCCATTTTCTCATATTAGGCAGATGGAAACATCAGATTGTTACAGCTGTGTAAATTGAAACGGCAGACCGAATAAGACGGCGTCTTTCAAATTTAGGAAGCAACCAGATGCGCCGCCTCCTCCTCGATCAACTGCCGATGGTATTGGTAGCTGAGTTGCTCTTCCTCGGCAAAAGAGACCGCCGGCGGCACTTCTTCATCCACGTCTGCCAGGGCCATCACCTCCTGAGGAGTCACCCGGCGACCTTTGGGACCGAGGAAACGGGCTCGCACGACGCCGAGTGCCACGACCTCGTCGTCTCTTAGAAATGTTTGTCGAATCACCATATGTCTCTCGTCGTATCCCGTTATCTGAGTCTTCAGCTCAAAACGCTCGAAAGGGTTCAGAGAGCGACGAAACTGCATCGACTCCTCCACCACCACCGGATACCAGCCGTTCGTGCGCAGCTTCCCGAGCAACCCGGCTCTGGCGATCATGTCGGTCCGACCCGCATCCATGACCGTGAAATAACGGCTGTTCGTCATGTGCCCTAAAAAGTCCAGATCGGAAGGCCACACGCGAAACTTCGTCAAGGTCGGCTCGAAAGGGGACCGCAACGGCTTGAAGCGGGAGAACAGAAGGATGAGAGCTAATCGAAGATAGAGGGTCATACGACCTCGCTTTCAAAACAAAAGTAATAGATTGCAGTTTAAAAGTAGTAGGTTTTAAAATGAAAGTCAAGGGATGTCCCATACTGTTCACGGCCGAGGTTATCGGAGACACGTGGACTATTCTCATCCTCCGCGAGCTGTTCGCGGGCAACGACCGGTTCGACGGACTGCTGGGCAGGGTCGGCGCTTCCACCAATATTCTCAGCAGCCGGCTGAAGCAGTTAGTGGAGTACGGTGTGGTGGAGAAGAAGCCTTATCAGGAGAAACCCACTCGCTATCGATACCAACTCACGGAAGCGGGGCGGTCGCTCTTTCCCATCGTTCTCTCGATTGTGGTGTGGGGGAACACCTGGTCCCCCGACGGTGCGACCGTTTCCATTTTCCACAAACCCTGCGGCGAGATAACACCTATAGGTCTTTCCTGCCCCGAGTGTGGAGAACTTCTCAAGCCCGAGAACACTCGCTTCGGTATCGCCAAACTTATAGAGCTGAGAAGATCGAAGAATGCTGGCACTCATTAAAGGCCACTCCGGTGTTGAATTGAGAAGCACCGACCCTCCCAAACCTGGTTCGGGTGAAGTGGTGGTGAAGGTGATGTGCGCCGGACTTTGCCGCACCGACGTATACGTCGCTCAGGGACTTCTCGGTACCGAGTCACCCCGAATTCTGGGCCACGAATGCTCGGGAGTAGTGTGCCGGCTGGGACCGGACACCAGGTCTTCTCGCCTGGGAGATCGGGTAGCCGTTTTTCCCTGGCTGGGATGCGGTTATTGCGAGTTCTGCCGGGACGAACCCACGGGTTATCTCTGCCCCGAACGGCAGTTCCTGGGCCGTGATGTCGACGGATGTTTTGCCGAGTTTATGGCCGTGCCGGAGCGCTGCTGCGTGGCGCTTCCCGAGCAGCTGAGCTGGCAAGCCGGGGCCTATCTGGAGCCTCTGACGGCTGCTCTGAGTGTGCTGAAGACGCCGGTACGCCAGGCTGCTCGGTTGGGTGTGCTCGGAGACAACCGAATTGCGGCACTGACTCGTCTCGTACTCAAGGAGTTCGGTAAGTGCGAGCCGGTGCAAGTGACAGACGAGGCAGCCAATACCTTCGATCTCATCGTGGAGTCGGAGGCGACGGAGAAATCACTTCACCGAGCCCTCTCTTTACTCAAGCCCGACGGAGTTCTGGTGTTGAAGAGTCGCCCCGCTGAAAATGTTCGTTGGCCTCTCCGGCTCCAGGTTGAAAAAGAGATAACCACGATCGGGGTGAGCTACGGAAGCCTCAAGATGGCGACCCTGCTGCTGAGCAAAAACCACACCCTCTTCGCCCCACTCTGGAACGAACCGACTCCCATCGACGACTGGAGTGAGGCTTTCGAAGCAGAGCTGAAGGGAGAGGAAGCCCGCAAGTCGTTCTTTCTCCCCCAGGAGCATCCGTGTGCGGTATAGTCGGCGTCTTTTCCGAGGGACCCCCGGTGGAGCGCCGGCGACTGCGGAAAGCTCTTCACAGCATGCAAAAGCGGGGTCCGGACGACCAGGGTGAGTGGTGGTCGGAGGACGGCCGGATTGGAATAGGGCATCGAAGGCTCGCTATCACCCGGCCACTTTCCGGTAACCAGCCGGTCGTTTCGGAGCACTGTACTGTCACCGTTAACGGTGAGTTCTACGGACTGGATGCCGAGTTTGATGCCCGCAGCGATAGCTGGGCCTTGCCCACGCTGTACCGGCGGTACGGCCTTTCCGGGGCCCTGGACAGACTGAGGGGCGAGTTCGCTCTTCTACTTTACGATCACCTTCAGAAAAAGCTCTTCATCGTCCGAGACCGCTTCGGTATCAAGCCTCTCTTTTGGGCTCGTCGCGGCCCCGAATGGTGGTTTGCCTCGAAGCCGTCGGCTCTTTGGAGTGCCGGAATCTCGGCGGGATGGTGCGAGAGTTCTTTCCTACAGGCGGCCCATACTCAGTATCCGGCGCCGGGGCGATCGATGTTCCAAGGCATTCGGACCGTGCGCCCAGGTCATTTCTTGACTCTTTCCGAGGGGTTGACGGAGACCCGATACTGGCAGGCCCCTCGGACTACCGAGCCGGTCAGCTCCGAGACTTTCTTGAATCAATTGCGAGGGTGCGTCCACGCGCGGGTGAGAAAGGGGGCACCGAGCGCCGTCCTACTGAGCGGAGGGGTGGACAGCGCAGCCGTTTCGGCTTTAGCCTCCGAGACTAACCAAGACATCCGAGCCTATACGGTGGATTTTCCTCATCAGGGCAGTTTCTCCGAAGGTCCTAAAGCCGCCCTGCAAGCCGAGCATTGCGGTCTCTCGCACCGGATCATACCCCTTACCGGCGATGAGATTCTCAGGGACCTTGCCGAGGCCGTCGGACAATCTGAGGGACTCTGTGTCAACGGTCACCTGGTGGCCAAGATGAAGCTCGCCGAAGCTGTCGCCCAAGACGGTCGGCAGGTGCTCCTGACGGGTGAAGGGGCCGACGAACTTCTTTTCGGCTATCGGCATTTCAGTCGCTATTTTGGGGAAGTCGCCGACCCCCTCGCCGACCCGGCGGGTCTCGGCATCCTCACCACAACCACAAGGGAAGAACTACCGCAGAGCTATCCAGCGTTCTTTCACTCGAAACTGGCTCTCGGCCGTCGTATCTGCGAGCTGCTGGGGTTGCAGCACATTCCGTCGCCTGCTTTTCAAAAGCTGATCGACTCAAACGAGAGCGCCGACCCGCTGGACAGCGCTCGACAGGCCTGGCTGGATACGGCGCTCTCTAGCTACATCTTAGAAGTCCTCGGAGACGGTACCGAAATGAGCCATTCGTTGGAGGGTAGACCGCCCTTTCTCGATCACACGCTGTGGGAGTTGGCGATTCGCCCCAGTTCGACCGACAAAGGCTTGTTGCGTGACGCCTTGAGAGGAGGAGTGGTCGACGAAATTCTAGCCTCGACCAAGCATCCGTTCATGGCCGCTCCACTCGGCGACGATTTGATCGCGCGACTGCGGCACGAAGTGCTGGAGCAACGGCATCCCTTTTTGGACCGCGATTCAGCTTTGCACGTTCTGGCTCGAGTGCAGACACTGGAAAAACATGAAAGGTTGGAATGGGAACCCGCTATGATCTGGGTGCTTTCGAGTTTCTACCTTCAGCGCATCTTCGGTGAGTTCTCGTCGTAAGGGATTCCACTGAGTTTGGCAAGTTCTCCGCCGATGGAACGATGCAGCTCCTCCGTCATCTCTCGCACCAGCTCCCTTTCATCGGCTCCTAACTCGGGCACCGAAATCGGTTTCGAGATCGACACCGAGGCCCGGTCGCGAGTGCCGGCCAGATGGTCCCAAAGATAGGCCCCTCCGGCGGCCGCCCCACCGATCACGCCGACGGCTGCTACCGCGGGGAGAGCGGATATCGCGGCCGTGGCTGCCGCTACTCCGGCGACGGCCCCGACAACGGCGCCCACCACACGACCCGCCAGCGCCTTAAAAGGTGTCCTTGGATTGGGATTCTTTAGCGCCGAAGTGCCGGCTTTGGCACCCGCACCCGATCCGGCCAAAGCGCCTGTGGCCGCGACGGCAGCGACTCCGATAGGTCCACCCGCCGCGAAAGCCGCGGCGCTCGCGGCGCCCACGACGGCGGCCTTCTTCAAACCCTGAGCCCGGTCGCTCCAGGTCCGAGGACTCGACTTCTCATAGTGGATAGCCATCCCCACCAGGGAATCGGCTTGACCTCTCAGCGCGAAGAGAGCCGCGCCGGGTTTGAATGTGCCGAGAGTCCCGATATCCTCCGGTTTCTGTCCTTGTCCGGCCGGAAAAATCCCCAGTGACGCCCCTTCGGAAAAAAGCTCTTCGCCGTGTCGAATGGTGGCCGGGTGAGGCGCCTTTCTGTTGACCGGGAAAGCGCCGGCCCATTCGTTCACCTTGGCGGAGACGGGGTGAGAAAAGTTTTCGATGGCTGCCATAAAACGAAGGTCGGTCTTTCCCGCTACTTTCGCCATCAGCAGCGGATCGAGATAGCCGGGATGGTTGGCGGCAAAGACGTGTTGACCGTCTCGAGGCAGATTCTCTTCACCCTGAATCTCCACTTTGTAGGCCGCCGCGAGCACACCGTTCGACAACGTCTTCAGCGGAGATTTGGCGGGACGAGAGCGCCCGTCGGTGGGACCGTGATACGGACTACGGTTTGGGGTAAATGCTGCTGAGTTGGAGTTCATCTTCATCCAACTCATAGTTGCAGATCCCACTGGGTTGCCTATGGAACGCCTCGACCCCATGTTAAGTCGATGTAAACTCTCTTTGGCGACGACCAAACGACGATGGCCGGTTTTGCTGTTACAAAGGGTGTGATTACGGTAGCGGGCATGTAAAAAGAAGGTGAACATGCGGTCAATTTCATTGTTTTTTAAGGACCGTTTCAGTACGTTATAAGCGTGAAAGTCAACCCCAATCAGAAGCTCCCCGCGAACATACCCGCATGGGCCAAAGAGCGCGTCGAGAGCCTTCTGAAAGACGGGGACAAGCTCACCGCATCTTCCCCCACGCCCGACGGATTCGTCAGACGCGACCTCACCGAAGAGACAGCCGTGCTCCAACACTGGAGCAACCGCGACTCGCTCTCTCGCATGAAGTACCTGGACAACAATGAAAAAGAGGGAAGAGATGCCGACCCCAAACCGGGCGAGGTGGATATCGGCTGGTCCAAATTTAGCTATCAGGGCAACTATTCCAACGGTCACCTTCTTCAAGTTACGACCGATCGAGAAGATCAAGCCGTCAACCTAACGCTTCATCAGGGTAAGCTCATCACCAATGTCGACATTCGGCAGAGTGGCGTTGCCTTCTACAATCGGTTCGACGCCGAGCATCCCGAGAAGAGCGTCAGCTTCGAAACGGAGGCTTCTAAAGACGCCCGAACGACCGACAGGCTCTCGGAGCACTTTCAAGCGACCGGTAAGGCCGCCGACCTGATTCCCAAGACCAAGGGCGAGTCGTTGGAAGAACGGGCCGCTTCTCTCATCTACACCGGTGGAGCCGAGCTACCGGCTCTTCGCCAAGAAATCATGGGAAAGTTGAAGTCGGACATCGGGCTGCTGCCTGCCGAGCAACAAGCCACCCTCAAGGGGCTTCTGGAGAAGCCGAACGCACGGACTCCTCAACAACTCCACCAGGCTCTTCTACAGCTAAACCGGGCCAATCCCGAGCAAAAAGAGCTTCAGGCGTTGAGAAGTCTCAGCGGCACCTGGCAAGCCATGGAAGACGCTCCCAAGATTATGGCCGACGGGATCCTCCGCAACCAGGAGTTTTATATGGCCCCGGGCACTCTGCAGATGCAGACGGCTGCTCGCGGCTGGGACTTCGACAAGAAAAGCGGGCTACCTATCGCCGACACGGTCGTGGTGGGCGCCGGACCGGGCGGATTGGCGACCGGATTTCACCTCAGCCAGCAGGGCCGCCGGACCGTCATCTTCGAGGGTGGAAAGCTGGGGCAAGGCTTCTCCGACGCTTCCGCCCAATCGGTGCACCAGCTTCGTACCACCTCGTTTTCAAGCGATTTGATCTACACAAATTCTCGAACCGACCTCGGAATCGACGTTTCGCTAAGAAGACACTCCGAGGCGATCCGGGACAAGGGCGAAAAAGCCAAGGAGTCTTGGAACGCCTTGAGAGGTGAGGAAGACCACAGCAGCAACGAAGGCTTCGGAGCTTTGAACCGCAACAATCTGTTTGAGCACATGGTGCAGATCGGTCACGGGCTGGCCACCAAGTATCCCGACACGTTCTTGCTGGAGAACAGTCCTATCACGAGTATTTCTAAAGAAAAACGTGGCAAGGACACCCTCTTTCGAGTCAAGTCGGATAAGGGTCACGAGATGCTGACTAGGAGCCTGATTATGGCTACCGGATTCGTCGGCAGCAACGGTGAGTACGCCCGAAGTCTGCAGCAGTTCGCCGACCTGGAGAAGGCGAACCCCGAAGCGATCACGCTCCTGGGAAGCGACCACGATCTTGTCGGCAAGAATGACCAGCTCCTTGACCGCAAACAGGCTCTGGTCTTTTCCGATCGTTTGATCGGACGACCAGAAATTCGGGCTCGCATCAAGTCTATGCCCGCGGGCTCCACTCTAGCCGTGGTCGGCAGCGGTGAATCGGCGGCCAAAGGCACTATCGAAGCGCTCCATCTGAACTCTGAACTGAAGGTCGACCTCTACACGAAGAATCCACTGGAGCCGTATCAGGTTCAGATACCGGTCTCCCACTTTAGCAACACCGTGAGCGAGAACGCCATCAAGGATAAGAGCCTGGCCGACCAAACCCTCAAGGAGTTCGAGCAGCTGCAGACTCCCATCACCACCGAAACCATGAAGGATCTTCTAACTTTCGAAGCCGGAGGGCGTCTGCGGATTCGCGAAATGGGCAAACGCTTCAACGACCAAACCGTCAAGGTAGAGCTGAAAGAGGGGGACCGTCCTTCATTCAAACTGACCCTCAAGGACGACGAAGTCTCTCAGACGCTTCAGAGCCAGCGCGAGAGTTGGGCATCCGCGGGCCTCTACGGCTCCAGTCCTCCCAGCGAGGCACCCGATAGCTTTCCTGACGCCGACATGGTGATGATGGCGATCGGCTACGATACATCCCGGGTCAACGCAAGCCCTTTGATGCAGCAACTCATCGATCAGGGTCTGGTCGAAATCAAAGACGGGCGCGTCCAGTACGGTGAAGACGGGCTCACCAGTAGTCTTCATCCGCAAATCGGTTTCAACACGGCCAGCGCCGTTCGAATGTCGGCCGACACCGCCCTACCGGGCCGTGCGGTGAGAGGCTTGCGACTGGCCCAAAACCTGGCCGACAAGCTCCCTTCGCGCGAGGCGCCTTCCAAGGAAGAGTCGATCGCGACCGGGCTAACTTTAGGCTCCGTGGACACCACCAACGCCGAGGAGTTCCCTGTACAGAATCTAGAGTTCGCCAAGTCCCTACTCTCCTTCAAGACTAACGGATTTCGCCCCGACACCCTGGAGTGGCTACAAGATAACGCCGATGCTTCTAACGACGCCGAGGATCGGGCCTGGAACAATCGAAATCGGGAACTGGAAATCAAATTCGCCGGACCAAACTCCACCGTGCGAGCGCTGGTCGGTCGATACCAAGAGTATCCCCACACTCTGACTCCCGCGGAAAAGCTGACCGCCATCAGAGCTCTTCAAATTTCCGACCGGCTTATAGCCGTCGACGAACTTCCTTCCTAAAGGCCGGCTCGCTTCCCCTCTAAAACGTCTGGTTGCGCAGAAACTCGTAGCTTACGTCGGGGCGAAGAACAGGAGCGGCACCGGAATTGCCGTTCTCCAAAGGCTGGGTAAAGCGACTCTGTAACAGGCCCTCCACCTGGGAACTCGACATATTCGGATTCAGACGATGCAACTCCGCCATCGTCACACCCACTCTCGGAGCCGCGAACGAGGTCCCGGTAATCGGCTCTTGTCCCTCGCCACCGCCCAGCGAACCGTTCGCATAGATGTCGACTCCCCCTGATTCGCTGGAATACTCGGCCCGAGTTCCGTCCGGGTTGGTAGCCCCGACCGAAGTGACCAGATCGTTCTCCAGGAAGTTGGTCTCGAAATCTCTAGGTAGGTTCAGCTGCCGATTGCCGGTAAACCTTTCCATCGTCTCCTCCACAACGCCCTCGTTGCCGGAAGAGATGACCACACTGTTGCGATTACCCTCAAACTTCTCCACGGCCTGATCCCAGCGATCTTGGGATTGGGCGATGGGACGGCTCTGGTCCACGCTCTGGGAAACGAAGTCCACCACGGATTGTTGAAGTCGAGAGTCTTCGGCTCGCTGGACTTCTTTATCCTGAGAGCGCATGTTGTCCATGTTCACGTCGAAGGCTCTGGCAAAATTTTCTCGCCGTTGAGGGTTCTCCGATCCCAGAGACTCCAATGTGTTGAAGTAGAGGCGATAAGACTGAGCGGCCTTACTATCCCCCAGTGACAAATTGACCGCGGAATTCTCGACACCGGCCTCGTTCAAGCGCCCGAGGTATGAGGTTTGGTCATCGACGAACGTCGTGACTTCGCGATCAAGCTGCCCACCAAGTACAGAGCGCGCCTGTTCGCGGGTCAGCGTTTCGGAATCGAGCCGCCCCAGTTCAGGGTTGAGAAACGGCATCGAGCCCACCATCGAAGGCTGATCTCCCATGCTGGGGTTGAAGCGGGGCGTCGCGCCTTCACCCGCCTGTTGGCCCGCCGCCTGCATGACCGACAATCCGTGAGGAGTCGAGAGGTCGCCAAAACTGGGAGTGAAGGTATCTCTAACGTAGAGTGATCCGGCTCCGGTGTTCACCGTGGTTGGTTGATGGGCCGTGGGATTCGAATTCTGTCCGAAAGTCCCCAAACCGAATCCGGGTCCGGATCGCGGTGGAGCTTGGCCAATTAGTGAGAAGGCGTCCAAGGTTATTCCTTTCAGAGCACCCTTCGAAAAGGGTCGTGAGTCATCTCGACGACCGATCACGTCAGCCGTTCTACACCTTTATGTTACAGGAATGTTATGAACTGGAGATTGTCGGAAAGTTTCGAGATTGTTTCCTTTGCAAAGACAAGCTTGTTCCGCTTCAAAAGAGGAGAACGGAGACGAATATCGAGACAATCATGCTCATGAGTACGCTGAAAATCAACAAAACCAAGTCAACTTTACTCGCCCTCGGTTTGGGCCTGGCCCTCGGATTGGGTGGCTGTACTGCCGCCAAGGACGCCACCGACAAAGGAACCGAAATGGCTCAGAAAACCGGTGACAAAGCCAGTCAGATGGCCAACGACGCTAGCAAAGAAGCCGGCGAAATGGCTGACAAAGCTGGTGCGGAGGCCGGCGAAATGGCGAACGAAGCCGAGGCGAAAGCCGATGAGATGGGAAATGCTGCCGAAGGAGCGATGTCGGGAAGCCTTGCCCTGGCTACTGAGACTTTCGGAGACGCCGCCGAGCTGACCGAAGCCGGCGCCGAGAGCTTTAAAGAGAAGGCTATGACCGCTTACACCGGGATGCAAGAGCAGTTTGCGAGCATCAAAGACAAACTCGATGAAAACGTCGTCCAGGACCTTCAAGGTCGCTTTGATTCCATCCAAGGCAAGATGGACGGTCTCGCAGAGAAGAGCGGTGCCGAACTCGTGAGCGCTCTCAACGAGATCAAAGCCGAGGGTGCGGAACTTGCCGCCAAACTGAAAGAGGCAACAGGGACGGTCACCTCGGAAGAGGGAGACGTCGCCGCGACTCCTGCTCCCAGTGAAACCCCATAGAAACCCTGGACGTTGTTAAAAAGAAGTAAATTTCATGCTTCTTTAAGCCCGGTACGGTAAATTGACTCCTAAGACGAAATCTTAGGAGTCAATTTTATGTCAGTCATCAGCTTCGGTCCCAATCAGCAACTCAACCAGCAGCAGCGCACCGCTTACCAAACCTCGCAAAAGGTGAAGCAAGCCGCCTGGGAGACCAGCCATCGCATGGCTGCGCTGAACAACACTCCGGCTGACAACCCGACCAACGGCGACAACGTTGAGATCAGCACACCCACTCCCCTTCCCAAAGCGGCTCAAGGATCGGTCGCTGTCTTTGATGCCAACGTCACCGGCTCCGTGAACCGCGGCGAAGATGGACAACTTCAGAAAGCCGAAGTCCACGCCCAGTTGGGCGACGGTCGCCAGTGGGACGTCAGCTTTCACCACGACGGCGATATGCTGTCGTACTCGGCTCCTTCTCCCTCCGGTCAAGGACAAGTCCACGTCATGGAAAATCTGAAGAACGGTACCATCGCTTTCCTCGAGTCTCCCCAACTCGTGCCCGATTACGCCGAGCAACTCAAGAGTCACGCCACTTCAGCACCCGTCGAAGCACCGGCGGCTCCTCCTTCGGCTCCCGGTTGGGGCGCTCCGCAAGAAACCAACAGCGGCGGCCTCTTCGGCCAGGCGGGCGGCTTCTTTAAAAAGATGATGGGTGGCTCCGAAGAGAAAGCTCAGGCCGAACAGCCTCAAGCTCCTCAAAAAAGCTTCTCCGAATACGCTTCGGAAGGCAAAGCCAAAGCCGTGGAAGCGGTCAAGTCCGACACCGGTCGCAAGTGGGGCAAGCTCCTCATCGGTAGCGCCGGAATGGGTTTTCTCGACAAGGCTCTCGGAGAGAATAAAGAAGAAGCTCCTCAAAGCTAAGCCTCGGTGAACAAAGCCTCCCTCACCCTTGCAATTCTAGTTCTTTTAAGCGCGCTCGCGGGCGCCGATTCCTGGACTCCTCCCAAGGGTCTCGAGCAGATTCCGATCTGGCCCTCAGGGGCGAAGGTCCTCTCGGCCGGCATCCAGGAACTGAGTCCGGAGCAGGTTAAGAACACCAAGTTTATTACCAACGTTCGCATCCCCACGTACACCGTTTTTCGTCCCAAAACCAACAACGGCGGTGCGGCCCTAATCGTCTTCCCGGGCGGCGGCCACACGGTCCTGGCCATGGAACTCGAGGGCACGGAAATTTGCCGACGGTTCAACCAGGCCGGCATCACCTGTATCCTCGTGAAATACCGGGTCCCTTATTCAGGCTGTTACTACGACTCAAAGAGGCGCAAGCACGTGACACCGCCGGTGCCCATGGCTCTTCAGGACGCCCAGCGAGTCATCTCCACCATTCGACACGACGCCGCCAAATACGACATCAACCCCCGGCGAATCGGGGTCACCGGCTTCTCCGCCGGAGGCAACGTCACGGTCCTTACCAGCACCCGATTCAAAGACCGCTCCTACGAGCCGATCGACGAGATCGATAAAGTCAGCTGCCGCCCCGACTTCTCCATCCCTGTCTATCCCGGTCACACAACCATGGAGCATAAAAACAAGAGGCCGAGAGAAGTTGCCGCTCAAGAACTCAATACCGACATCCCCATGAGCAAAGACATCCCACCGACACTGGTGATCCACGCTGCGGACGACGATATCAACCCGGTTCACTATTCCGACGTCTATGTTCGAGAACTGAAAAAGGCCGGCGTGAACGTGAAGTACAAGCGGTACCGTCAGGGGGGCCACGCCTTCGGTGTGAGGCAGTCCGGGGTCGATTCGGACCAATGGGTGGAAGACGTCTTGAACTGGCTGCAGGGCATGGGCTTCATTAGATCGTGACCAAGCTGATCTATCTTAACGGCACCTCTAGTGCCGGGAAGAGCTCTCTGGCCGAAGCGTTGCAGCCACTCTTAGCCGAACCGTTTCTTTTTTTCTCGATCGATACTTTGCTGTACACCCTGCCCCCCAGCGAACTAGAGGGTGTGAAGGGGAAGGCCCCTTATGAGAGAGACCTCGATTGGAACTCCCTGTTTTCGGGCTATTTCGCTTGTGTACGAGCTTTGCTGGACCACGGCAACCTGGTCATCGCGGACTGTCCGGTCTACAACCACGATATGGCCGAGCGATTCAGAAAATCGTTGGGCGACTTTGAGCAAATCGTCAGGGTCAAGGTGCATTGCCCACTGGAAGTGGCCGAACAACGAGAGCTAGAACGCCGTGACCGGACTATCGGGCTGGCCCGACGGCAGTTTCCCGCCATTCACGATTTTTTGAGCTACGACCTTGCCGTGGACACCGTCGAAAATCTCCCCCAAAAGGGAGCGGAACTCATCCTCGCCGGTCTCAAGTGCAGGCAATAAAAAAGAGCCGAAGCTTTCAGGGCTTCGACTCTGGTCGTGTATGAAGGAGCTTAGTTTTCGAGAGTGGCGAGGTCAAAATCCGCCGGAATCAAAACTTTATCGATGACGTGGATGACGCCGTTGTCGGCCATCACATCGGTCTTCAGAACTTTGGCGTCGTTCACCATCACTTTTCCGTCCTGGGCCTTCACCTCGATCGTTGAGCCCTGCAGACTGTCGAGGCTGGTCATCGTCACCACCTGGGAGGCGGTAGCCTTACCGGAGATGACGTGATACTTCAAAATGATAGCCAGTTTGTCGGGGTTCGCCAGGAGAGCGTCGAGTGTGGCTTTCGGAAGTGCGGCGAACGCTTCGTCGGTCGGCGCGAGTACGGTGAAGGGCCCGTCACCTTTCAACGCTTCCTGTAGGTTGGCCGCTTGGATAGCCGCTACCAGGGTGTCGAAGCTTCCGGCGTTGGCGGCCACATTCACGATCGTGCCCGGGCCGGCGGCTTCCATGTGGTGGTCTGCCACCAGGACCGGCGAGGTGTTTTGCTGTGTGAGCGGCTCGGCCTGGGCTCCGCAAGCGAGTAGTCCGAGAATTCCTAAAGTTGCGATTTGCTTTTTCATAATGCTGTGTCTCCTCTGTGTTTGTGGAGTCACTGTACAGGTTTTGTATAGCTTCTGTAATAATTCATGAGATCATGAGGCAGGTAGCCGAGGGTATAGGTCCAGTATACTGTCCGCCTCCCACTCGACCGCAAACGGAAGGGCGATACCGTGTTTCGAGGAAGCGCTCGAGTGTGAAGAACCTTCGGGAATGGGCAGAGCGGGAACGGGTGGATCTGAACACTTCGCTATCTCTAGATTCTTCCTTTCGCTTTCCTCTGCAAAACGGCCAAGCTCGCCACGAGGTTCTGTGGGGAGCAGCTCTCTTAATACTGCTCCCTGGAGTGGGTTGGTTGTTGAACATGGGTCATCGCATCGAAATGGTCCATCGAATGCACTTAGGCGAGGAGCCGTGGCCGGCCTGGACCAACTATCCGCGCCTCTTTAAGAACGGTCTCGTGACGTTCCTGGGAATGCTCTACTACTACCTGCCGGGTGCATTGCTCGTCTACAATGGAGAGAAAATAACGGGATGGACACTCATCGTCCTAGCGACTCTGGCCATACCCGGGTACATGACCCACTACTGCCGAAATTTCGATGTTCGCGAGATCTTCAACCCCTTCTTGGCGCTCTCTCGAGTCTTTCAGGGAGGAGCGGCCTACTGGCGTGCCTGGGGCGTCGCGCTGAGCGCCCTCGCTCTCAGCTTCGTGGGTCTAATCTTCGGCCTTTTCTTCCTTGTCACGAGCGTGTGGTTTTGGCAAGTTGCGGGTTTTAGTTTTGCTACCGTGTTTACTCAGGAATTTGAGCTTCGGGATTGAGCCGGTTTCAGACGGTACTTCCCGTATTTTTCTGCGCGCCTTCTCCGACGCTCACCTCAAAATCTCCGTCTCCGCCACCGCTTCAGCATACCACACCAAGCTCCCAAGCTCATCCACGGTCATCCCGTGCATCAACCCCGAAACACCGACCTCAAACCCCTGATCCCGATGCTCCTTCGTGCCCTGAGCCTCCCAGTATTTGAGTTCACCCTCCAACCGAAACCCGCACTTCTGAGCAACCCTCAGGCTAGCCTGATTAGCCTCGTTCACCAGACACTGCAACCGCTGATTCTTCAAGTGCTCGAAATTGAACACGGCGCACGCTTTCACCACCGCGGTGGCCAGGCCGCGACCGCTGTAAGAAGAGCGAATCCAGTATCCTACCTCCAAGGCACGAGGGTTGAGAGCGCGAGGGTGAAGCCCCGCGCCGCCCACGATCTTATCGTCGCTCCAGAGGTGGAAGACGTAGTCGGCACCTGCTAAATAGGCCTCTCGAGCGGCCGCGATACGTTTGTTTTGAAACTCCGGGTCGAGGGTGCTTGGGAAATGAGCCCAGAGCATGAAGCGTTTCAAGTCCGGTAAGCTTTCGCGTATCGCATCCAACAGTGGGACGGCGTCTTGAGGGTGGGGCGCCCGGAGTTCGAAGGTCTCAGCGTTTAGCGAAAAGCGCAGTCCAGATGCGGGTGAAATGCTAGTGTCCATAGGGAGAAATTCTCGAGGATAGGTGTTATTCATCTTGGGTCTGGTCCGAAAATTTGCCTAGATATTCAACCAAATTGACCCTTTTGTTACATTCCGTTTACATTCTCTATCGATTCAAGGGGTTCTCGCTCAGACTAGTATCCGTTTAGAGAGATATAACAGGAGATTATTATCATGGCAGTAGCAAAGAGTTCATCCGTATCGCGTCCCAAGACTCCCGCAAAGACCTCCGCACCGAAGCCGGTGAGCAAGCCGAAGACCGCCACCACGGCCCCCAAGACAACGTCGGCACCCAAGACGGGAACAACAAAGACGACCGATTCTGCCAAGATCAGTAAAGAAGCTAAGACCGACACTTCCATCAGCAAAGACAGACAAGATCACATCAAGGCCCTGGAGAAAAGTCTTGGAAGCACCGAAGCCAAGCCTTCGGACAGCAAAGCCAACGAGACCAAACCGGGTGAAAGCAAGCCTTCTCAGCCCTCCGACACCAAAGCAAATGAGTCCAAGCCCGCTGAAAGCAAGCCTTCCCAGCCCTCCGACACCAAGGCCAATGAGACCAAGCCCGCTGAAAGCAAGCCTTCCCAGCCCGCCGACAAACCCTCCGAGGACAAAGCCGGTGAGAACAATTCCGGCAACCTGGTCGACAAAACCCTGAGCGCCACTTCCACCACCGCCGGTGGAGTGAAGAGCGTGACCGACGTGGCCGGTGTGGTGGCTGACAAAGTCACCGACGGCGGCGGCAAGCTGCCCCGCGCCCTGGGCGTGGCCTCACCGGTGGCCGGCCTGGTAGGCAGCGCGACCGCTCTTCCCGGCCAAGTCTCCAAAGCCAAGGATTCCATTACTCAGGCCATCAAGAGCGGCAACGGTGAAGACATCAACCAGGCTGTAGGGGACACCGCCGGAGCTGCCGGAACGGCCCTCACCGCCGCCAAGAGTCCTCTGGAAGCCGCCAAGGGAATTGTCGACAGCAAGACCAAAGGGGCAGCCGCCGACGCGCTTAAGAAAACCATGCCCGGAGCCTCCAAAGAAGTGCGCAAAGCCGCCATCAACGCTGCCGCCGAGCAAGCTCTGAAGGACGCCGGTGCGAAGGACGCCAAAAGAGCCGTGACCTCGGCTGCAGGTGATGCCGCCAAGAAGACTTCCACCCTGGCCAAAGGTGCCGGAGCCACTTCCCGCGGCGCTGCCAAAGCTGCCCTGCGAGAGGGTGGAGAAGCTGCGGCTAAAGCCGCCTCCAAAGCCGTGGCCAAGGGTGCACTGAAGACAGCCGGTAAAGCGGCCGGTCGCTTCGTGCCTGGATTGAACGCCGGAATCGCCGTGGCCGACACAGCTGCCGCCGCATCCACTCTGCGCGACCCTAAAGCATCGACCGGAAAGAAAATCAGCAGCGTGATCACCGCCGCCGGTTCCATCGCCGCAGCGACCAACATCCCCGGTGTGTCGCAGGCCGGAGCCGCGATTTCCACGGTCTCCTCCTTCATCGGCTCGTTCTTCTAGACGGTGAACGACCAACAAGAACTGACGCTTCCCAGAGCCTCGGTTCCCTCTCTGCACGACCTGGAAGTGACGGTCGTCTCACCGTCCGCCCCCACCGCGGATGAGCTCATCGAGCAGCTGTACGAAAGACTGCGAGCGAGTGCGCCCCGGAGGGAGCGGGGGAAAGGCGAAGTGCTAGAGCTAGGAGATGACGTGATCTGCGACCTGGCCGTGACGGTCGACGGTCATCTCATCCCCGGAGGGGTTCGAGCCTGGACCAACCTGGAGCTGCGAGAGTATCCACTCCTTCCCGGATTAGTGGAAGCCCTGATCGGCTCAAGCCCCCAAACCGAGGTACAGACCAGGATCACTCTCCCCGCCGACTATCCGGCCGAGCAGTTCGCCGGACGGGAGGCCGAGCTTTCTGTTTTCGTTCATCAAGCCTTCGAGATTGCTCAGCCGGATATGGAAGATGCCGCGGCCCTGGGGAAGGCCGGTTTGGGAAGCGGCATCAATGAAGCTATGCAGATCCTGGCTGACGAGCTCGATGAAGAAAAGGGGCAGCAGCTTCTTTTGAAGGCGACTCAGGAGGTCCTGGCGGAGTTTGGACGGCGGGTCCGGGTGGAAATCTCGGAGGAACTTATCGACAGCGAACTGCAGCGAGTTTGGGAAGAGAGTTTTGAAGACGCTCTGGCTCGCATGGGCTTCGAGGACGGCCAGATAGACGATGCGTGGTACGACTATGCCGAAGACCCTGCCTTGAGGGAAGAGGTCGCCACCCGCCTGAAGACCGACGCCGGGCTACGAGCCGTTGCCGAGCAAGAAGAGTTCGCTCCCGACCTGAAAGACATCGATGAGTTCTTGGCCGGCACCGCCGAAGCCGTCGGGGTGAGCCGCGAGAGTGCGAGTCAGTGGATTCGCGAGCAGGAGGAGCTGTCACGCACCGTCATCAACTCTTCCATTCATCGTCAAGCGATTGAGTATGTTATGGCTCGGGCTAAGATCAACGTGCTGGACTAAGCTCTTTCGTGGCGGTAGGAGATCGATATGCTCGACCCTGATGCCCCGACCAGTAAGATAAGATTTCGAGTTTCCCGCCTGATGGAGAATCTGGTTGTGTCGGCGGAGACTTTGGCCACCAGTTCGACCGGACGTGAGGCGCTTTTTGAACGGGCCCGTTTATTGCTCGGCAGTTTGCGGCGAGAGATCGAACCGTTCTTGAATGCCCGGCGCGAGTTATCCGAAAAGCAACGCAAGCCGCTGTCGGACAGGCAAATCGAGCAAATCGTTCACGGCCTTCTTATGGCCGAGCCGACGACTCGTCGCAAATTGAATCAATGGATAGACCAGGCTGAAGTCGCTATCCAAGCCATCTTTCAGCGAGCTCCGATCGCCGACTACGCCTGTCCAAACTGCCAGAACACCTTGACCGAAGTCGACGCATGCCTGCAGTGTCTCGTCAGCACCACAGACCCGTGCCTCTGGTGCGGTGAAGCGGCCGATAGCCTGCCGGCTTGCCACAGCTGCACCTACGGACTGAAAGAGCCTCTCGAGCAGCTCCGAAGCACGACGGGGTTCGGTACGGTCCTGATATAGACTACTCGGGCAACCCTTTCAAATCGCCGGCGAAGAAGCTCTCGTCGCCATAGAGCCGATTGAGATGCACAGCTCCTTCACTGAGGACGTTGCCCGATTGGTCCGTCATCCCGACCACGAAATCCATTCCTTTCAGAGCGCTGACTCCGTAAGAAACCAACTTAAAGGGAGCTTCGCCTAGCGACTCGGTGAAAAACTCAAGACCCGCATCGGTGTCCCTGTACTCCATACGAGAAGTTTTCGTTTCCACCACGCCCAAGGCCTGATTCAGGTCGACCTCGGTATTGTCTTGGCGGCAGCCTTTGATCACGTTCAGGTCGTAGGAGAGAAGCACGCGGTCGGAGGTTTCCGAATCCAAGTTCGTCTTCGGGTCGCGAAATTCACCGGTCTCCATGAAGTGTCGGGTCGTTTTCTGCATATTGAGCGGAAGTCTCTTGATCATGTCCATACTGCCATCGTATCGGGTCGAAGTCCGATAGAACTCCGATAGCGCCGGTTTCTGCTGCAAAACTTGCTCAAACTACCGTCCGTAATCCCAAAAATAGTCCTCAAGAACCTCAAAAAGGTCTTCCTTTTTCACCCTGAAGCGGCCCTCCCCGTCGAGCATCTCCCTTTTGAGCAAACCAGAGTCGCCTTTGTCCCGCTTCCCATGAGGATTGCGGCCTATGAAGTAATCTCCGTCGGCACGCTCGATTGAGAGCGCGTGATAACCGAAGCCCTTTTCGGAGCTACCACTCCACCTCACGCCCAGTCTTGTATCGCTAGCGCCCTCTCCAAGACCAGGAATGTGCTCCCGCGCCAGTGGACCTCTTCGGGCTCCTCACTGACCCTGAAGAGATACCCTTCGAAATCGCTGTAGTATTGATCGAGAACCTGGTCTGTGACTTCCATATTTGCAACTAACTTTCGACTCTATAGTCGGGTCGAAAGGGTGAAGCAGCAACGACTTTACACAAGTTTTACGCGTTTTCGGGCTGATTTAGAATCCATTCGGAAAATTCTGCTACCATAAGCCTCGGAGTCTGCGAAAAGCCGTGGGAGCCTACCTACTTTTCCGATGACATGGAGAGGGTCGTGTTCGAAGCCGGACGCTCGGCGACTACGGCTCGGCTTTGACGGCGACGTAGCCCAAACTTGGAAGTTTGACGTTGTAAAGATAGTCTAAAGCCGCTTCGGAGTAGGGTTCGAGCTGTTCCAAAGAGTCGGCCACGTCGAAGCGGGTGGTGTCCTCGAACCAGGGTAGACAGAGAGCTTCGAAGTGTTTGGAGACGTCTTTCCATTGAGGCTCCCCGGAGGCTTTCAGGATGAGAGTTGCTTCAACTTCACCAACCGGTTTTGGCCCATCTTCAGTCACCCGAGAGAGATAAAACCTGTAGGTCATCCACCTTCCTCCACCAGAGTCAGGCATTTCGATTCTAGGGATCTCCTCCAGGCCTCCGGGTCGGTCCCGAGTTTGTCATCGGCAAGCAAGGCCCGGAAAGTCTCCTTGTAGCTAGTGGAGAGAAGTTGTAGCTCGGGCGTGCTATCCGGTGGCAGAGTGAGGCGGGCGATCAAGACCTCTTCATTAACTTCAACCGGTCCGAAGGCGTGCATGGGCTCAAGGGGGTGAACACGAAATTTCATAGGCTAATGTCCTGAACCTCCATAGAAGTCTATTGGTGGGAAGCATCCGCACGGGGGCATAACCCAAATTGGAGGGAAGCCCGGGGGAAAGCCGCCTGGAGGAAAGCCCGGCGGAAAGCCGCCTCCCGGAGGAAACCCTGGCGGGAAGCCACCCGGAGGGAAACCCGGTGGAAAACCGCTTCCTGGGGGAAAGCCTGGCGGGAACCCGCCTCCCGGAGGGAAGCCGGGCGGAAAGCCGCCTCCCGGGGGAAAGCCCGGAGGGAAGCCACCTGGAGGGAAGCCCGGAGGGAAGCCGCCTCCTGGAGGAAAGCCCGGCGGGAAGCCGCCACCCGGGGGGAAACCCGGTGGGAAACCGCCTCCTGGAGGAAAGCTGGGCGGGAACCCGCCACCCGGAGGGAAACCCGGCGGAAAGCCGCCACCTGGGGGAAAGCCCGGAGGGAAGCCACCTGGAGGAAAGCCGGGCGGGAACCCGCCTCCCGGAGGGAAGCCCGGCGGAAAGCCGCCACCTGGGGGAAAGCCGGGCGGGAAGCCGCCACCCGGCGGAAAGCCGCCACCCGGGGGAAAGCCCGGAGGGAAGCCACCTGGAGGAAAGCCCGGCGGGAAGCCGCCACCTGGAGGGAAGCCCGGCGGGAAACCCCCTCCCGGAGGAAAGCCCGGTGGAATACCACCACCCGGCGGGAACCCCGGAGGGCCGCCGCCACCCGGAGGCTGCTCAGAGCCGCCGCCGGGAAGGGTCACGATCGGCTGTGCCGGGAATTGATGGCCGTATTGCTCTAATATCGCAATGTATCGCTCCGCGTGCGGGTACTTTTGCCTAATCTGCTCTTTCGTGAGAGAAAGAATGTCGTTCGGCGTACCTTTCTGCTCTTTCCCGGCCGCGATAATCTGGAACAGCGCTTCGTGGGCCGTGGCCCAGTCTTCGCGATTGTTCGTATTTCCGTAGGGCTCGGTGGCGTTGCCGTCTCCCCAGGGAGGCCCCTTCATCGAAGGATCACCGGAGTTGTAGTCCTGGACATGTCCCATCTCGTGATAGAGCACTCTGGGCAGCTTGCGATCGTCCATCTGACTTCGATCGATAATAATTCCGTCACGCCCGCCGAACCCCGCGACCGTACTTTTCACCGAACCGTCTTCATTGAGGATCTGACCGATGTCGTCCGCCACGGTAATATCACCGGTAAACCGCCGAAATTCCGGGGGAAGAGCTTCTAGCTTTGCCTTAATGAGAGCCAATTCTTCCTGCGAGGCACCGTACACGTTGATCTGCATCGGGCCGTTGGGACCTTCGATAGTCAGGACGTGATTGGGACCTTTTTGTTTGGCCAACTCCTCGGCATTGACGTTCTGTCTCCAGCGGTTGTCGCCCTGAATCGTCTCCTGCCAGATCCGCCCTTCGCTGTCGGTGTAGCGTCTGGTCTTCCAAGAGTCTCCGTCGGGTCGAACGGTTTCGCGCCAATCGGCTCCGCCGTCCTCGGCCGGCACGACTCGAGAGCGAGTAACCTGACCGTCCTGCCCTTTCGTTTCAGTCCAGGCAGGACCACCGTCTTCCGCGGGTACCTCCCTCTGCCAACGCGGGTTCTCCGGGGTTCCGACTTGCTGCCACTCTCCGGCACTTCTGGTATTGTTCTTCAGGGAAGTAAGGGCTCGTGCATCGGTGGCTGTTTTCCGACCCTCGCCTCCCTCCGAAATGGTCTTCTTTACGAACCGATCAATCCTCGACTTTTCCGAATCCGTCATGAATTTCCGGAGGACACCTTCGGTGAGTGGCTGAGCCACCTCTTTCGCCATCCGACCCTGCTCCTTCAGAAACGAACGAGCGGCCGCGGGGTTGGAAGATTCCGGCAGTCTTTTTCTTAAATCGGTGACCGGCAGACTGCGAATATTCGCTTCGCTCTGTAAGCCGTCGTTTTGCGGGGAAGCGCCTTGAGACAGCTTGGGAGTGGGAGAGCCCGCGACGTTTGAACGGATGTGTTTGCCCTGTCCAGCTTTATTCAGATCCAAGGGTTCCGACTCCATTCTCGGGCGGCGTCCAAGTAGAAGAACGCCTCGCCCACCCAGTCCATCGCTTCCTCGGTGGTTTGTTCATCCTGCGAGCGAACAGCGTCGACAAGATCTCCCAGGCTATCCGAGTAAAGATTCAGACCGTTTCTCAAGAGTAAGTCTCCCACAAAACTCTCGATTGTCCACTCCCTTTCCTCTATCCGGAAGCTCTCGTACTCCCGAAGCTGCCCCTCGGCGGTCTGACGAAGATGGGAGAAAAGACCTTCTAAATTGTCGGTCCAACCATCCTCCAAACCTAGCTGGACAAGACCTTCAATCTGGACCAACTGATGGGAGTCAAAATGCCGGTCTCCAAGCACCTCTTCCATCCGAGAGACTACGACATCCAGCGTGATCTGAGAGACTTCGTCGTCGCTCAACCCTTCAACCCAGAGCCTCAGAGCGTCCTGTAGCTCCTCGGATTCACGATACTTATGGTGCAGTGCACACAGTTCGGGATGTTCAAGACTTTTTCCATGCTCAAACAGCAGTTGAACGAGTGCCCGAGTAAACTCCGGGCTGAGCTGACCGAGGTCCATATTCTCATTCTTCCAGCCCGATGAACCGAGCCCTTTCCGGCAAAACGACGTGGCTAGAAACTCTGCTATCATAAACCTATGAGTCTGGAAGAAACGAGAGTGGAGCAAGCCCGCAAAAGTCTGGAAGGCCTCTGGATGGGCGACGCTTTCGGCGGCTGCTTCTTCTGGAAAACAGACCTCTCCGAGCGAATTCTTACCCGCTCACTTCCCCCTGGCGAATGGCGTTGGTCGGACGACACGGCGATGGGAAAGTCGGTGTTCGAATGTCTGGAGCAGTACGGCGAGATCGTACCCGATGAACTGGCACGACTCTTCGCCGAGGAGTATCATCGGGCGCCCGTTCGAGGCTACGGTACGATGGCCCATACTTATCTTCACGCCATCGGCCAGGGCACACCCTGGCAAGAAGCCGCCCGGGAGGTGTTCGATGGCAAGGGGTCCTACGGAAACGGAGCGGCCATGCGAGCCGGTCCGGTGGGAGCCTACTTTTCCGATGACATGGAGAGGGTCGTGTTTGAAGCCGGACGATCGGCGATGGTGACTCACGCTCATCCGGAGGGGCAGGCCGGAGCGGTCGCGGTGGCCGTGGCGGCCGCGTGGGTGTCGGAGAACCGTAGCAGCGACGGCGAAGCGATGCTGGAGTTTGTCTGCTCTCAGACCCCGGAGGGAGAGACCCGCGACGGCCTGGAGCGCGCTCTCGCCCTACCTTTCAGCAGTACCCCTCAAGAGGCTGCGGCGTTGCTCGGTTCAGGCCGGCGAATCGCATCTCAGGACACGGTGCCCTTCGCAATTTGGTGTGCGGCCCGTCATCTGGACAGTTTGCCGGAAGCACTTTGGACGACGGTGGCGGGTGAAGGAGATATGGACACAACCTGCGCCATGGTAGGAAGCATCGTAGCCCTTTGCGCCGACCACGGTATACCCGAGGAGTGGCGACATCACGCCGAACCGCTCTAGTGCCGGCCGAAGGCTCCGCTTTCCGGACCAACCTCAAGAATCATCGTACGAAAAAGGCCCGGCTGCCAAATCAACCGGGCCTTTCAGGATAAGGTCGTCTCTAACGCTTCAGGTCGAAACGGTCGAGGTTCATGACCTTGTTCCACGCGGCCACGAAGTCCTCAACAAAGTTGGCTTCGTAGTCACCGGCGCCGTACACTTCGCAAAGCGCTCTCAGTTGGGAGTTGGAGCCGAAGACCAGGTCCACTCGAGAAGCGGTCCACTTCACCTTGCCTGTTCCGCGCTCGCGACCTTCGAACTCGTTGCCGTCCTTAGACACCGGCATCCAGGTGACACCCATATCCAGGAGGTTGACGAAGAAGTCGTTGGTCAGCTTGCCGGGTCGTTCGGTGAACACGCCGTTCTTGCTGTCGCCATGGTTGGCGCCCAACACTCGGAGGCCACCTACCAGCACTGTCATTTCCGGTGCGGTCAGCGTCAGCAACTGAGCTCTGTCCACCAGCATTCTTTCCGCGGGAACGGTGAACTGGGTCTTGAGGTAGTTGCGGAAGCCGTCGGCTACGGGCTCCATCGGCTCAAAGGAAGCGGCGTCGGTCTGCTCTTCGGTGGCGTCGGTGCGTCCGGGGGTGAACGGTACGTTCACGGCGTGACCCGCATCCTTAGCAGCCTTCTCCACTCCGGCGCAACCTGCCAGCACAATCATATCGGCTAAAGAGATCTTCTTGTTGCCGGTCTGAGCGCCGTTGAACTCGCTCTGGATGCCTTCCAGTGTCTTGAGCACCTTGGCTAGTTGGGTCGGGTTGTTGACTTCCCAGTCTTTTTGAGGAGCCAGGCGAACGCGAGCGCCGTTGGCACCGCCGCGCTTGTCCGAGCCACGGAAGGTGGAGGCGGAAGCCCAGGCCGTACGGACCAGTTCGGACACGGAGAGTCCGGAAGCCAGCACTTTAGCTTTCAGGTCGGCCACGTCTTTGTCGTTGACCAGCTCGTGGTCGACGGCCGGAACCGGATCCATCCAGATGAACTCTTCCTTGGGAACATCCGGACCGAGGAACAGCTCACGAGGACCCATATCACGATGAGTCAGCTTGTACCAAGCCTTAGCGAAAGCGTCGGCGAACTCTTCCGGGTTCTTGTGGAAGTGCTCGGAGATTTTTCTGTACTCGGGGTCCGTCCTCAGGGCAAGGTCGGCGGTGGTCATCATAGGAGCGTGCTTTTTGTTGGGATCGTGCGCGTCGGGCACGGTGTCGCTCGCCGCGCCTCCGGCCGGATGCCACTGGTGAGCGCCCGCAGGACTCTTTCCGAGTTCCCACTCGTATCCCAGAAGGATGTCGAAGTAGCTCATATCCCACTGGGTGGGGGTGTAGGTCCAGGCACCTTCGATACCGCTGGTGATGGTGTCTCCAGCCATTCCGGTACCGTGCTTGCTACGCCAACCGCAGCCTTGCTCTTCCACGCCGGCGGCTTCAGGGTCGGCTCCCACCAGGGCGGCGTCTCCCGCTCCGTGGCACTTACCGAACGTGTGCCCACCGGCCACCAGGGCGACGGTTTCGTAGTCGTTCATGGCCATACGGCCGAAAGTTTCGCGAATGTCGCGAGCGGAAGCGGCGGGGTCTGGGTTGCCGTTGGGGCCTTCCGGGTTGACATAGATCAGACCCATCTGTACGGCGGCGAGAGGGGATTCGAGAGTTCTTTCGCCGGTGTAGCGGTTGTCGCCCAGCCACTCGGTTTCGGCGCCCCAGTAGATATCGTCCTCAGGCTCGTAGATGTCGGCGCGACCACCCGCGAATCCAGCGGTCTTGAAGCCCATGGACTCCAGCGCCACGTTTCCGGTCAAGATCATCAGGTCTGCCCAGGAGAGCTTTCTGCCGTACTTTTGCTTGATGGGCCAGAGAAGACGACGGGCCTTGTCCAGGTTCACGTTGTCCGGCCAGCTGTTGAGAGGAGCGAAACGCTGAGAGCCGGAGCCACCGCCCCCACGTCCGTCGGAGGTACGATAGGTACCGGCGCTGTGCCAGGCCATCCGGATGAAGAAAGGACCGTAGTGGCCGTAGTCGGCGGGCCACCAGTCTTGCGAATCGGTCATCAGCGCGTGAAGGTCTTTCTTCACCGCTTCGAGATCGAGGGTTTTGAACGCTTCGGCGTAGTTGAACTCCTTGCCCATCGGGTCGGCCGCGGGCGAATTCTGATGGAGGATTCGTAGGTTGAGCCGGTTGGGCCACCAGTCCTGGTTGGTGGTACCGCCACCGGCGGCGTGTTGTGCTTCCCCGTGCATGACGGGACACTTGCTCATTACTTCCATTTTAGCTCCTTAAAAAAATTGGTAATCGTGACATTGTCAATATTACTACAACAATATTGTCGGGTGATCAAGGGGGTACCCCTCAAATCTATACCAACCTGGACTGGACTCTAACCCATGATCTCAAGCCGCGCCTTGACCTGTAACAGGTCCGTCCGGCAGAGATTCCTCAGCCGACCTCGAAGGCCGCGACATGGAAACAAAATTCGGAAATTGTCAGGTTCAGCTGGTCCAGGGCGATATCACCGGAGAGAACGTGGGTGCCATCGTCAACGCCGCCAACGCACGTTTGGCCGGAGGTGGAGGTGTGGACGGCGCGATCCATCGAGTGGGCGGCCCCACCATCATGGAAGAGTGTCGGAAGATCGGTGGTTGTCCGGTCGGTCAAGTCGTGCTCACGGGAGCCGGAGCCTTGCCGGCTCAATATGTCCTCCACACCGTGGGACCGATCTGGCAAGACGGCGATCACAATGAGGACGACCTTTTGGCCTCTTGCTATCGACAGTGTTTGCGGCTGGCCTCGGAGTACGATGTCAACTCGCTCGCCTTTCCCTCGATCAGTACGGGCGCCTACGGCTTTCCCATCAAGCGAGCCGCTCGTATCGCGCTTTCCACGGTGAAGCAGCAACTCCAATCGTTCCCCTCGATCAAGACGGTCCGCTTTGTCTGCTTCAGCTCATCAGACCTTAAGGTTTATCAAGACACTCTCCAAGACTTAGCATGAACTTCGACGCCCTCTTCTCTGGAGAGCTCCTGTGGCGCCGATGTGGTGCGAGCGGTCTGACTCTGCTCGAGAAGACTCAAGAGCTGGTTGAGAAGACCCTGGGCAGAGAGCCTGAAGCCCTAGACACGGACGCTTTCAGACTGAGACTGGAGCGATGTCGTGCGAGGTTGGGCGATGCGAGCTTCTCAACCTTAGAGCGTGGTATCCTCGATGAAATCGGAATCCCCCGAAAGGGGGTGATGCTGGACAAGCTCCGACTACGCGCTATCACCCCCGGTCTAGAGAAAATCGAGCAAGCCGCGCCCGCCTTCTACGCTCATCGAGACACCTGGTATGGAAACCCATCCTGTCAGATCAACGTCTGGCTTCCCCTTCAAGAGGTGGATTCTCGAAATAGCTTTCGCTTCTATCTGGACCATTTCGAGGAGCAGATAGCCAACGATTCGGAACAGTTCAAGGCTGAGGATTTTCGGGGCTTCGGCAGTCTGCAGCCGGTGGGGACGCAAGTCTATCCGCGAGCCCTGGAGAAGCCTGACGGAAAGATTTATGACGTGAGTATGAAGCGAGGAGAGATGCTGCTCTTTTCCGCCGCTCATCTGCACCAAACTCTTCCCAATCGAACAGAGAAGGTACGTTTCTCCCTGGACTTCCGTTTCTTTGTGGAAGAGCATCGACACGCCGGGCAAGGAGCCCCCGATCCGGACAACAGATCGAGGGGGTTGATGACGGGAGAGTATCGTCCTTGCGACTGATGGAAGCTATCCGCCAGGTCGTCGATCGGCACGCGAGCAGACCCGCCGTTTCCGATGCCCGAATTACGCTCTCCTACCGGGAGTTGTGGGAAGAGGCTCATCTTGAAGCGCGGAAGCTCTCGAGAGAGAGTCCAGCCGCTATTATTCAAGAGTCTCGTTCGTGCCGGTTGGTAGTGAAGCTGCTCGCTGCCTGGATCTCCGGTGTCCCGCCACTGCTTCTCGACCCGGGCACGCCGGCGGGGAGAGTGAGCGATGTGCTCGAGGTGCTAGGAACTCACCGAGTACCCTCGGAGACGGAGTACCTCGTCACCACCTCCGGTTCCACCGGGATGCCCAAAATCGTGGCCATTGGACAAGGAAGCCTGCATCGCGTCATCTCAGGTCAGATAGAGAGCTTCCGGATCAACTCGGAGAGCACCGTGGGATGGATCTTGTCCCCCGGGTTCGACGCGAGCCTCTCCGATATCGGCACGGCGCTTTGTGCAGGAGCCCGTCTGGTCTGTAGCTCGAGCGGTCGCCCCGATCACCTCGACGATATCACCCACCTGGATATTCCGCCTTCCTTGTTGTCGATCCATCGTCCCGACGACATGCCTTGCACCCTGAAGACTCTGATCGTCGGTGGCGAGCCTACACCCCCGGAGACTCTTCGTGAGTGGGCTCGACGGTTTCGGGTCGTCTCGGTGTACGGCCCCACGGAAGCCACCATCTGCAGTAGCCTTGTCGAAGTCGATGAAGAGTGGGACCGTCCCTATTTAGGGATCCCGCTGCCCAACGTCCTATACAGCGTGGAGGGAGGGGAGCTGCTTATTGGAGGACCCACGGTGGGGCTCGGATATTTGGCGAGTTCCGCGGACTCTTTCTTCTTCGATGGCAACGGGGTTCGCTGGTATCGGACCGGTGATCTTGTGGGACAGGGACATCCTCGATTCGGATTGAGTTTTGTGGGTCGCAAAGACCGACAAGTCCAGCTACGTGGACAACGCTTCGAGCCTGCGGAAGTGGAGAGACGCGCCGTCTCGGTTGTGAATAGGCCGGTGGCTTGCGAGGTCTGGAACGGTCAGGTCGTGCTCTTTTGGGAAAGTGGGGACGACGTCTATTGTGAAGAGGACCGTTTGAAACAGGCACTCTCTTTGACGATGATGCCGGCCTGGCTTCCCCAGCACTACCTGGGCTTGCCTCGGATGCCAAGAAACGGGGCCCAGAAGATCGACCGGATAGCATTGAAGCGGTTGGCCGATCAGCGTCTTCCAAGGGAACTGACCTCGCTCGACAGCCTACAGCTTTGTCTTGCCGCCCACCGAGAGCCCGCTCAGACACCGCTCAGGAAACGAGGTGTCAAGAGACCCGCCCTCCTGGTAACCGGCGCCACCGGTCGCCTGGGCCAAGCGCTGCTCCCTCACCTTGAGTCGCGATTTGAGGTCTGGGCGTTGCAGCGGAAAATGAGCGGACCTCAGGTCCTCCAGGCCGATCTCGGTCAGCCCGATTTCGGCCTCGGGCCGGAGCAGTGGTCGTTTCTCGAACGCCAGATGAAAGCTGTTCTCCATCTGGCGGCAAGTGTCGATCTCAAGCTCGACCTGGCCTCTCTAACCTCCCTGAACGTCACACCTTTGAAACGACTCGTGCAACTCGGGAAACCTGTTTACTTCGCTTCCAGTTTGGCCGTCCCACTCTGCACGTCCGACGACTCTTCCGTTGTCGGCGGCTATCCCCAAAGTAAATGGCTAGCGGAACAGGCTCTCAGCAAGACACCCGGACTTACTCTCCGATATGGTCATCTCATCGGGCCCCCGAGGGGCGACGAGTTGCTCACAATTGTGCTCAGAGGATTGGCGGAGTTCGGTTGCTGCCCCGTCAGTGACGACCCGAGACTATGCTTCGACTGGACCCCTTTGGAGTGGGCAGCCAATGAAACGGCCCGCCTGCTCACCCCGGAAGCCCCTCCTCGGCAAACGGTTTCCATACGCAAGGGCCTTCACTTCCACCTTAACGACTTGGCGGACGTTCTTATCGACGGATACGGCATCCGCAGAGTCACCCCTAGAGAGTTCGCCACGCACCCGTCTCCGTCACCACTCGCATCTCTGGCCCGGGAATCGCTCGGCAAATGTCTGGAAGGACTCACCAATCCGGCGTTCGATCTCTTTCTCTTGGGAAACAGCCCGGACATGCTCGGCACGTCGTCCCGGGCTTCCACGGGAGAGCTGGAAGCCTACGTTGCTCAGACCCTCGGAAGAGATTGTGCTTAGGTTCGACCCCTACTGTTGTTGCTGCTGAGCGGCAGCAGCCGAAGAAGGCTCCGGCTCGGAACGATAGTCCGATTCATCCATGCGTTTGAAATCGTCGTCCGAGTGAATAGCATCGGCCGGAGTCACCTGGACCGCCACGCTCAACTCGGAAGCCGCGAAACCTCGGAACACTCCGCGGGTCGGGGGCACGTCTTTGTAGTCGCGACCTAAAGCGGTGACAATGTGACGGTCTCCGGCGAGAATCCCGTTGGTGGGGTCGAAACCTATCCAGCCTAATCCGGGCAGGTAGGCTTCCATCCAGGCGTGGGTTGCATCAGCGCAAGAACGATCGTTGCAGCCTTCCTGATGAAAGAGGTATCCGGACACATAGCGACTCGGAATGCCCGCCATTCGGCCCATTCCGATCATGACGTGGGCGAAGTCCTGGCAGACTCCCTGGTCTTTCTCCAGCGCCTCATCCGCCGACGAATCGACCTGAGTGCTCAATTCCACGTAGGCTAGCCTGTTGTTCAACTCAAGATTGACCCGCTTGAGCCAGCTGAGCGGATCTTCACCTTCAGAGGGCTTCAGGTCGGCAAAAAGCGACTCCAGCCGCTCGGTTCGTTTCACCAACGGCGAGAACAGAATGAAATCGAGGTATTCGGTCTGGTTTTCCAGGTTTTTGAGCTCATCCCACATTCCGAGCTCGGCGCGCTCGGGAAGCTCTTCTGGCGTCTTGACCTCCACCAGTGACTCCGCTGTGAGCGTGAGTTCGCTGTGGGGCTGGGGGATGTCGAAATTGTGGACGATGGTACCCAGGTACTCCTCGAACTTGGACAGCTTGGCCCGCGGCTTCACTCTCATCTGAAAGCTCATAACCCGCTGATTGTCACGGGTCAGGGGGCACTTCCGGACCTCCATGATATTTTCCGAAATCTCGGCTTCATAGCGATACCGAGTGACGTGTCTTACTTGATAGAGCTTACTCAAAACTCCACCTCCCAGGAGATGTACAGACGGTAGACGAGAGAGTGAACCGCCATCAGGTCTCGCCTGAATCGATCGAAATAAAGCAGCATGTCGCCTTCCACGATCTCTTCGGCTCGTTGGTACTCCAGATCGTGGTGCATCTTGCCCACCAATCTGTGAAGTTCGCGGGTGTTGCGGTTTTCCGTCTCCGCCGCCAGATCGTTGAGAGACCTTCTCAGCTGGGTGATCGAAAACAGCAAGGAGTGCGGAAAACGTTCGTTCAGAATGAGGAAGTCGACGATCTTGAGGGGGCTGAGCTCCACTCCGAGCTTTTTTCGGAAAGCCTCGAACGCCGTGCAGCACTTGAGGAGCCCGAGCCAGTCGAGATAAGTCTTCTGGTCGGCATCCTGGAGATAGGTCTCCAGTAGGGTCACGAGAAGTCCGGCTCGTTCTAGCCAGCGACCCACCTGGATAAAAAGCCAGGCCTGGTCGCGGCTCACGGTGGAGTCGGTGAGACCGTTGATGAGGTGAATCCCCACCAGTACCTCTTGATAAAATTGCTGGGGGCGATTCTGGAACAGAGCGTTGTTTTGATCGCCTGCCACATGCAGATGCACCTTGTTGATCTGCTCCCACATTTCGCTGGAGATGCGCTCTCTTACGTGTCGCGCATTCTCACGTGCGTTGCGAATACAGCTGCGAACAGAGGAATGGTTGTCCGGGTCGAGAGCCAGCTGATAGGACGCGTCCTCCATCTCGGTAGCGCTGAGTTCCGGTTGGCGGAGCGCGTTTAGGATGTCCGACACCTTGCGGCGACGGACTTCAGGTGAATCCTCCAAGGCCAGGTGAGACTGCACGTTCAGCACCCGTGCGGTATGCTCGCCTCGCTCTAAGTAGCGGCCGATCCAGTAGAGGTGATCGGCCACCCTGCTTAACATCGTGTTGCTACTCATTGCTCATCCTCTGCCAAGACCCAGGTGTCTTTACTGCCGCCGCCCTGAGAAGAGTTCACCACCAGCGACCCCTCTTTGAGAGCCACTCGGGTCAAGCCACCGGGCACGATTCGAATCTTTTCTCCGTACAGGACATAGGGGCGTAAATCCACCCTTCTCGGCTCCAACCCCTTGCCGAGTTGGCAGGGCGCCTGGGAAAGATCCAGAGTAGGCTGAGCGATGAAGTTCCGCGGCTCGGCCTTGACGGCTTCCGCCATCTCTTCCTGTTCTTTCTTGGTGCTGTGAGGCCCGATCAGCATACCGTATCCGCCGGACTCTCCGACCGCTTTTACCACCAGTTTGTCCAGATTCTGCAGAACGTGCTGTCTCTGGGCGTCGTCGGTGAGAATGAAGGTTTCCACGTTGGGCAAGATCGGGTCCTGGTCCAGATAATACTTGATGATCTGGGGCACGTAGGCGTAAAGCGCTTTGTCGTCGGCGACTCCGGTGCCGATGGCGTTGGCCAGCGTCACTTTGCCCTGGCGATAGGCGTTGAAGAGCCCCGGCACACCAAGCGCGCTATCTGGGCGGAAGGCCACCGGGTCTAAGAAGTCGTCGTCCAGACGGCGATAAATCACGTCCACCCTTTTGAGTCCCGAGGTGGTCCGCATATACACGATGTTGTCGTGCACCAGGAGGTCTTTGCCCTCCACCAGCTTCACTCCCATCTCCCGAGCCAAGAGAGCGTGCTCATAGTAGGCGGAGTTGTAAATTCCCGGAGTGAGCACCACCACGGTAGGCTCTACGTGGGTAAGATTGCTCAGGGAGCGCAACGTCTTAAGCAGGGCCTGTCCGTAGCTCGCAACCGAGCGCACCTGATAGCGAGCGAAGAGAGATGGAAAGGTCTCCTTCATCACCTTGCGGTTGGCCAGCATGTAAGAAACGCCGCTCGGCACCCGCAGATTGTCTTCCAGCACGAAAAACTGGCCGTTCTCGTCCCGTACTAAGTCAGTACCGACGATGGAGACATACACTCCACCGGGCACCTTCACACCGCGCATCTGGCGGAGATAGTGGCGGCAACTCAGCACCAGGTGTGGAGGAAGCACGCCGTCGTTAATAATCTTTGCCTTGTCGTAGATATCGGCCAGAAAGAGATTCAGAGCGGTGATGCGCTGGCGCAGTCCGTTTTCGATGGGGGACCACTCTTTGGCCGTGAGAATTCGCGGCACGATATCGTAGGGAAAGACTTTCTCGGTGGAATCTTCGTGGCCGTAAACGGTGAAGGTCACGCCCTGGTGTAGAAACGAGAGGTCGGCTGCTCGCCGCCGGTGTTTGAGCTCATCCGCGCCCAGTTCGTCGAAGAACTCTTGTAGGGGTCGGTAGTGCGGTCGTGCCTTCCCGGAGGCATCGAACATCTCGTCGTAAGTCGTATCAGGAACATAACTGTTCATGAGTGTCTGTCAACCTTGTCCATGGCGGTAGAATTTACGTTTCCCTATCGAACTCCTGGGGAGTTTAATTTAAATTCGTAGGGTTTTAGTCTAAAACTCGGCGAAATAATGGTAAATGAGACATGGTTTGGTACTTGGCAAGTTTATGCCGCCCCACCTCGGCCATCTGTATCTGGTGGATTTCGCCCGGACTTTTGCCGACACCTTGACGATCGTGGTGGGGAGTTTAGAGGGGGAACCGATCCCCGGCGATCTGCGCTATCAATGGATGAAAGAGCTTTTCCCCTCTCAGGAGGTCGTCCATCTTACCGACCCCAATCCCCAATATCCGGACGAGCATCCGGACTTCTGGAACATCTGGAAGAGATCTCTTGAGGGGGTCTGTTCACGGCCGATCGACTTGCTGTTTGCTTCCGAAGAGTACGGCGCGAAACTGGCGGAGGTCTTGGGAGCCCGGTTCATTCCCACCAACGGAATGAGAGAGTGTGTACCGGTCAGCGGAACTCAAATTCGCGAGGAGCCGTGGCTACATTGGAACCAGATACCGCGCGTCGTCCGTCCCTATTTTGTGAAGACCGTGGTCTTTGTCGGGCCCGAGTCGACCGGGAAGACCGTTCTGAGCCGTAAGCTGGCCGAGAGTCTCGGCGCGAGTTGGGTGCCGGAGTATGCTCGCACTTATCTGCAAGGGCGTGGGGACGACTTCGGCTTGGAGGATATGGAGGCAATTGCAAGAGGCCAATGGGCGTCTGTAGAGGCGGCCAGACGACTTGGCAAGCCTCTGGTGGTGAGCGATACCGACGCTCTTACCACTCTTCTTTGGTGTCAAGAGCTGTTTGGCGAGGTGCCTGACTCGGTTATGGACTTGGCCAGGTCCCAGCGCCCCGATCTGACGGTTGTTCTCAAGCCCGATGTGCCTTGGGTAGAGGGCGAGTTGCGCTTGCGACCGGACACGCGCGAGGCGTTCTTTGAGAGGTGTGTGGCGATACTGGGAGAGATGGGCCGCGAGTATCAGATTGTCGGGGGTGATTGGGAAGAGCGGGAACGAGATGCTCTCCGCGGTCTCGAGAGGGCGATTGCCCCCGGGGGAGACTCTCTTCAGTGACACTTGCGATAGGCGACCGGAAACTCGAAATCTACCCTGCCTAACGCCCCTGAACCCGCGAGGATCCTGGCTCCGGCTCCCGCCTTGAAGAAAAGTCTACGCGACCACATTTCGAAGCCGGATTTCCCGTCACGAAAGATTTAGTGGTAGGAAACTGGGCAAAGAGCCGAAAGACCCCGTCAAATCTGGGCTTCAGCTCTTTGCTCGAGAGCCTTCCATACGGGTTTTCCGAGTTTGCGGTCGCCTATCGCAAGGGTGCCGGGAGATCAGCTTGAGTCGGTGAAGACGCTGGAGATTCTGAAAGTGGTCAAACCCGGAGTTTAAGGGCCGCAGTGTCGCTCCATTAACGTTATTATGTGAAGGGAGTTGCGCGCGGAAACGGGAGCGGTATCGAGCACGATAGTCTTAGCTCGTTCAAGGTCTAGCATCTCGACCGGATAAGTCTCGAACGAAAAGAGACCCGAAACCGGGTCTCTTTTCATTGACTCTATCGTATGGTTGTTTCTAGCGTCCGGGCATCTGACCACGAGGACGGACGAAACCGGTCAGTCCACGGCCGAAGCTGTGGGTACGACGTCGTACTGCATCTCCGGTGTTACCTTCGATGGTGTTGAAAGTGCCGTCTTCGTTGATACCGGTCACCAGACCGACGTGAGACTTACCACCGGATTTCCAGGTAGCGATGTCTCCGGGACGAAGCATTCCGGGGTTGCGAGCGGCCGAGCCGGCATCGAAGAATCGGTTGTTCTGACGACCCCAGCCGAGGATACCAGCCACCGAGGATTGGTGTCCGAAAGGCGAGCCGCCGGGAGAGTTGGCGTAAGCTTGTGATACGAAGTCGGCGCACCAGGGCTGCCAACGTCCGCGAGAAATCGCTCTCACAGCGCCGGGGTTGTTGGATTCGCTGATACCTTCTTTGCCGAGTGCCCAGCGTACCGCGTCTGCTCCCTGACCGCTTCCCAGGTTTCCGACTGCACCGGTCTGTCCGCTGCCGGAAGGAACGTATCCGTCCCGTCCGTTGTAGCCGCCTGGGTTCAGTCCGCTGCCGCCGCCGTTGTAGCCGCCGACTCCGCCGTTGCCGCCGAAACCGCCGCCGTTACCGCCGAAGCCGCCCATTCCGGGCATTCCGCCACCGCCGCCTCCACAGCCGCAGCCACCGCCGCCACCACCGAAGCCGGGGTTCATTCCCGGGGACATTCCGCCGCCGCCGAAGGGGCCGCCGCCCATAGGGCCACCCATTTGGCCGCCCATCATGCCTTGCATAAGTTGCATCATCATCTGCATCATCATTTGCATCATCTGCATCATGGGGTTGCCGCCCATTTGACCGAAGCCACCGCGGTTGAACGCAAACTGATTTTGACCTATACCGTTGAAATTCATTATTGCTCCCTTGATTCGCGAAGAATCTCTTATATCTCTTGTGAATAGATTAGCAGTTTCTGCTTCAAAAGAATCCTGAACATGTTGCCAGAAAGGGACTTTTTGTGAACTTTTCGTTTCTCGTTTGTTAAATATCTATTAACATGCGCTCGATCTGCACAGATTGAATACCGCTGCGGAGCCATGCGAGAGGCGGTTTGAGGAAACGATAAGGTTCCTCAGACCACACCCTGGTCCAGCATCGCGTCGGCCACTTTTATAAAGCCCGCGATGTTGGCCCCGTCCACGTAGTCTCCGGCCTTCCCGTATTTGGAGGCAGCCTCAAGGCACGAAGAGTGGATAGCTTTCATGATTTTGTGCAGTCGATTGTCGACTTCTTCCCGAGTCCAACTGAGTCGCATGGAGTTCTGGCTCATCTCCAGCCCCGATACCGCTACTCCACCGGCATTAGCTGCCTTTCCGGGAGCAAAAAGCACATCCGAATTCTGAAAGACTTCGATCCCCTCGGGAGTGGTGGGCATGTTAGCCCCTTCCGACACAACGTAGACTCCATTCTCCACCAAATTCTGGGCGTCTTTGCCGTTGATCTCGTTTTGCGTGGCCGAGGGGAAAGCACAATCGGCTTTCAGATTCCAGATCGGATTGCAATCCATGGTCGGGTCCACCGCCGTGTAGCTCGCGCTCCCGTACTTCTCCAGATACTCTTTCGCTCGGCCGCGACGAATGTTCTTGATGTGCATGAGATGATCCAACTTCTCTCTATCCACCCCGTCGGGATCGTGGACGAACCCGCTGGAGTCGGAGAAGCTCACGACCTTACCGCCGAGATCCAGGATCTTCTCGATAGTGTATTGAGCTACATTGCCCGAGCCGGACACCAGACAAGTCTTGCCCTGCAGAGTTTGGTCTCGTGTTCCTAACATTTCGGAAGCGAAGTAGACCGAACCGTAGCCGGTCGCCTCGGGACGGATGAGCGAACCACCCCAGTTCAGCCCCTTCCCGGTCAGCACGCCGGTAAACTCGTTTCTGATCCGTTTGTACTGACCGAAAAGATACCCGATCTCTCGTCCTCCCACCCCGATGTCTCCGGCGGGCACGTCGGTATCAGGTCCGATATGGCGAGCCAATTCCGTCATGAAGCTCTGGCAAAACTTCATCACTTCGGTATCCGACTTCCCCTTGGGATCGAAATCAGAGCCGCCTTTGCCTCCTCCCATCGGTAGGGTCGTCAGACTGTTCTTGAAGACTTGCTCGAAAGCTAGAAACTTGAGAATCCCGAGATTCACGGAAGGGTGAAAACGTAGACCACCTTTGTAAGGTCCTATCGCACTGTTCATCTCAATACGGAAACCCCGGTTCACCTGCACCTCGCCCTGGTCGTCCACCCAGGGCACCCGAAACATGATCACTCGTTCAGGCTCGATAATGCGTTCCAAGATCTTGGCGTGGCGGTATTCCGGATTCATTTCCAAAACGGGAGCTACCGATTCGGCGACTTCCTCCACCGCTTGATGAAACTCCGGCTCCGCGGGATTCTTTGCCTTCACTCCCGCTAGCAGATCCGCCACATACTGAGACATGTTGAGTACTCCTTACAAATGCTTGAAACAGAATTTATCTTGGTAAGTTCTTTAATCCTCCGACGGCTTGCAGATGCAGCCCTCGGAACTCTGTCCGTTCATCTTGGTAATCAAAGGCTCTTTACACCGCAGGTGCGTCGTAAATTGACGCTTCTTGAAAGGCGTTTGAGCCCGGAGCCAATCCCAGTCGACCCACTCGTTGTCTTTCCGGTGGTCGATGGTGAAATAGCCGTTTCCGAAACACGATAAGTTGTGAAAGAAGTGACTGCCCTGAGAAGGCTCGACCGAGATGTCCTTAAGTCCGACTTCCACGAAGACCCGAACCCCGGAGACCTGATCCCAAGAGACGGGAATCCCAAGCCAGGAATCCGCCGTCCCCCATCGTCCCAGTCCGAGCGCCACGTAGGGACGGCCCTCTTTGCTCAGCTCGGCATTGAAAAGTCCGAACTCCTGGGCCACCAGATGGCTTTTGCTTCGTTCAAAACTTGCCGGGTCGGCAAAAACAATGTCGTGAATATCATCGATGACGGCGTTGCCAAGAACCCGACCGCTACGAATCAGTATTTGGGACTCCGGGACTTCTTTGAAATCCAACTCCTCGAGTTCGTGACCGGCCACCATCGGTCTCATCTGGAGAAAGCCGAACTCGTGCACCTGACCCTTGTGCAGGTTCACCGCAAACTCGATCTCTACAGGTGAGTTCATCGACCATTCACCCATATCGGAAATCAGCTGCAGAATCTCCGGGAGAGGAAAAATACCGCTCTTTAAGATCGGAGCAAAGGTGACGACCCGCGGCCCTTCTCTTGCCGTCCCTTCGTACAGTCGATCGTTCTGCGGACTGTAAGTTGAAGCCACCGCGTGCAACGTACCGTCCTCCTGGGCCACCTCCAACTCACATTTCGTAAGAGAGAGCATCCCCTTGTCGCCCTCCTCTTCACAAAGTGTGAGAGCGAAAAAGCTGGTCTGTGAGTTCCTAATCATATCCGCGGTGTCGGCGAACTGAGTGGAATGCTTAGGATACTTCGGGCAAAACTGAATCACTTGATTGCCTGAGACAACGCTCTCCCCCAACCCCAAAGCCACACTGGCGATCCCATCCTCGGCTTTCATCGGATGCCGGGGATAGTAGTTATAGGTTCGCATCACCCCCGCGAAGTCGGGATAGAAGCGGTGACCGTGAGCTCGTCCCACCAGCTTCTGAATGATCACCGCCATCTTCTCCTCTTCCAGCCGATAGGGTGTCGACTTGAAATAGGCCTTGCTTTGAACGGTAAAAGTCGAAGCGTACACCCGCTTGATCGCAGCCATGAATTGCTGACGTCTCTCCTCGGCATCCTCGCTGTTGTTGGCCAGCATCACCGTGTCGTAGACGCCGGCGAACGGAAGATAGCGTGAATCCTCCAGCAAGCTCGAAGAGCGAACCGCCAGCGGATAGGTCGCTTTGTCCACGAAGGCGATGAGTTGGTCGCGGATCTCATCCGGAAAGCGCCCTTCGAGAAAGCGCCGATAAAGCTCCGAATCATCATCACAGTGCAAGGCGAAATCTCGCAGTTCGTTGCCGTCCAAAAACTGATCGAAACAGTCCGTGGCCACCACCACCGCCTCCGGCACGAACACGTCTACCCCGGGAATGGTCTCTGATAGATCGAACTTATTCAGCAGCGAAACCACAAAGCCCAGACCGCGCGCCTTCCCTCCCAACGAACCCGGGCCGATTCGAGCGAAACTTCCCCGGTCGAAGAACTCCGGATTGAAGTCCACGACCTTTCCCCGCCTTCGCTCACGTTTCCACTCTCGAATGCAGACGAGCATGTACTGTCTCATCTCCTCAGCGTCGCGAAAGCTTTCGTTTCGACGGGCTCGAAACTCATGAGCCAACCAAAATTCGGTACGAGCCTTCAGCCAGTTTGAGAAGTGGTTTCGAAGCCCGTGAAAGCGGATCGAATCATCCGGCACATCCTTGATTTTCTTCTCGAAGTCTTGAAGACTCTCGGCCCTGTTGACCTCCGTTCCGTCGGGCAAGGTGAAGACGAAATCACCGAAGCTGAAGTATCGCTTCATGAAGTATTGGAGCTCTTTCAGCAGCGTGGGTGAGGCCTTATACAGAAAGCTCGCCCCGGCCTGAGTTGCCTTCTCCCTCATATCCTCATCATTCGACTGAAGCAAGACCGGCATGTCCGGATTCACCTGCTTCACTCGGGAGGTGAAGCGCAGCCCCGCCTCGGGGTCTTGCACTCCGCCGCAGGGAAAGTTGATGTCGGAAATCACACCGAGTATCGTGCTGTGGTGAGTCTGAAAGGCTTCCCAGGCTTCCTCGAAGTTGGAGTAAAGAAGAATCTTGGGACGAGCGCGCAGCCGCAAGAAACGCTGAGAGGCGTTGACGCTCTCGGAGATCAGACTCAGGCTGTGATGCAAAAGCTGCCCGTAGACGATCGGAAGATAAGAGGAATAGAAATAGACCGCGTCCTCGATCAAGATGATCGACTGAACGCCGACGGTGGCGCTGTCGTGAGCCACGTTCCGGCGGTCCTCGATAAACTTGACGATGGCGATCAAGATGCGGAAGTCACCCTGCCACAGAAAGACTTTCTCGAACATGCTCAGATCGTGGCGGGCCGCCATCTGGTTCAAACCGCGCTCGTCATAGGTCAGGAGGACCACCGGGATGTCGCTCCCGGAGCGGCGGACCGAATCGGCCAGTTCTCGCGCGTGCATATCCCCGGGGTTGAGAGTGGTGATGACCAGGTCGATCTCGTGACCCGGTGAGCTGAGGATATCGAGGGCCGCCCTTCCCGAAGACACCTTCACCAGCTTCGGCACCGTGACCAAATTCAGATTCTGATGTTCGGAGTAGAGGCGCTCGTAGAGTTGACCGTCTTCCTCCAGGATGAAGCTGTCGTAGAGCGAGCAGACCAGCAGAATGTTGGTCACTCGATACTGCATCAGATTCTGAAAGGAATGAAAGCGCTTGACGTGCCCACGAGTATCGAGCAGCTGCTGAAAGGTGGTCATCTCTCATGGATTGGAGAGGCTGTGGAATAGCCCTGTAATGACGGCCTAATTTGGCTCTTTAGAGTTTACAAACAGTTAACCTGACCCGTGGAACTAAACGCCGAAAACCCCAGTTGAGAGCTATGTACAAACCGAACAGGAGATAACAAAATGCAACTTGGTGGAATTGGAAATAGTTTCGGAGCACTCAACACAGGACTGGGAGCCAACGGTCCGGCGGGAGGAGGATCGCCTTCGGTCCTGGCCGCCAACGATTCTTCCGGAGACATCTACGCTTCCGTCTACCAAGCCGGCAGCGACGAGTATATGATGGACGACGGTTCGCTGGACGTCTACGCCTAACTTAAAGTCACGATAGAAGAGCACACACCTTCAGCCGGGTCACGCGCACAGAGCGCGTGGCCCTATTTTTATACCCTGGAAAGCCTTACCTTGGAGGCTGGCCTTCTTTCCAAAGGATGACACCGAAATTGCCGGGTCGCATGGAGACTTCCACGTAGGTGGCGTGTCGGGCCGAGGTCTCTCCGCTGAACGCCGTCTGCCCAACGCTCCGGATGGTCACCACCCCCTCTTCATCTCGACGGACCTGGTCCACGGTCACCTGATAGTAACCCAGGAGCTCCTCGGAATCTCCGAGTTTCAGGGGCTCTTTGTAAGAGAAATACGTCTGGGCATCCCCCACACCGGAAGGAAAGAACGGGTCTTTTTGAAGCTTGGCGATAGCATCGTTGACCCCGGCGTGAGCGAGCAGGCGCGCTTGCTCGGCTCGCACGGCCAGTTGAGCCGCCGAATAGTGGCCCTTCTTCATCCCGATCAGACTGAGACCGATGAGCGTGGTCAACACGGTGAACAGCAACGCGAAGATGAGGACCGAACCCTGTCTGTTTCTCCTCACGGCAACTGCACCACCGTTTCAAACGTCTCGGTCTTGTTGCTCTTCTCCGAGCTAAACTTGACTTTCGCCAGGCGCCCGTTCTGCTCCACTTCGAAGGAAGCCAGTTGATAGACCGGCGCCCGTTCGGTTTTGAGATCGGTGCTCTTCGTCCGATAGAGCCACCCCTCCACAAACTCATACCGGACCGTAGCCATCGACCCTGGAGCGCTCAATCCGGCCTCCAGTCTTTCGGTCAGAGACTTCTCTCCATCCTGGCCCACGAAGACCAGGCTTCCCGCGCTCGCACTCACCTGGCTTGCGTTTCGGGCGTCGTCCCGAATCAGCTGGGTCAACTGAAGAGCCTCTAGCTCAAAGCCGAAATCCTTGCGGGCCAGACTCACTCTGGAAAGCATGGATAAGCTGTAGGCCAGCGCCGAAAGCACGAGGGAAAAAATCACCATCGTGAAGAGAGCCTCGATTATGGTGAAACCACCGCGCCTCTTCATTCGTTCGTGATCTCCATGGTGGCGTACTGAACCCGTCCCTTGTATTCTCCACGCACCACGATCCGGCATTGGCCCGGGGTGGTCGCAAAACGGTTGCCGTAGTCTTGATAGATGTTCTTGTAGACGCACTCCCAGCCGTCACGACGCATGACGTGGACGCTTCCAAAAGAGTTGATCGGCTCCACATACCAGGTCAGGATGAGATCTTCGATGACCTCGTTCGAAGAGTCGTAGGCGACGGCGCGAAACCTCAATTCTCCCTCGGGCCCGACCTTCAGCCCATCGGGCGCCAGCATCCGCAGCTCGAAAGTGTCCGGCGCCAGGTCCGCCACCAGGGTCGTCAGATGGAGAAGCGGCTTGCCATCGTCTTTCCGACGAACCTCCACGTCCACTTTCCAGGTAGATTGGGTCAACACTTTGCGAGCCAGGTTCGGCAGGGCCCTTCCCTCGTCATACTGGCTCTCCAGCTCCGAGCAAGGGAGATCCAGGGGCTGCCACTTCGCGGAACTCTCAATAAGATAGTCAGGCAAAGTACAGGGCCACAAACGGCCGTCCACCGACCCCAGGCCGCCCTTGAAGTCCGCGTAGGCCACGGCTCGAATCTCTTCCAAGGCGTTCTGAGCATCGTGCAGCGCGCGCACTTTGAGACCGCTGTCGGCCTCGGACTGAAAGCTATGGTGAATCAAGAAGATGGTCAGAGAAAGAGCTGTAATAAGAAGAAACGAGGCAAAGAGGACCTCGAGTAAAGTTGCCCCGCGTGAAAAGACCTTACGGGGAGAGGACATAGGAAAGAACCTTCGAGCCCAGATCCTTGGTGAGATTGATCGGCTCTCCTCCGGTTCGGACACCCATCCGATAGATATCCCCGCTCCTCAGAAAGAAAGCGTAATCCCCACCGCTGGAAAGAAGTGGATTCTTCACACCCTTCTCGGTAAACAGCACTTTCTCGGGACCCAACTCCAACAGGTCCAGTTTGTCGTTGAGCACCTGGCGCTGGCAAATGTCGACCTGATCACCACTCTCCCTGGCGTAAAGCACTTCGCGGCCGTCGCTCGACCAACTCGGGCTCTTGATGGGACTGCTACAAATCGTGGTGGTGGGTAGCGCGCCCGTGGAGTCATGAAAGATCAGGCACGGCGCGGTCGATTTCTGCTCCAGATAGTATCGAGGCCGGGCCAGGTTGAAGACTTCCGCCTGATGACCATCGCTAAGCGCGGGCAGAGTCGCCTTCTCCGGCTTGGGCGGATAACCGCGAATAACCACCTCTTTGCGAATCACCTGATGACCGGGAGAAGGGATATAGCGAGGAAGGTTTTCCGCCTTTCCCTGGGCCACCGCTCGAGGGTCTTGAGCCGGAGGGTCGACCTTGTCGTCCTCGTCGTAAATCTCTTTCTCCGTATAGGCAAGACCGAAGCGAGGGGTACCGTACCACTTGAAGTTCGGCTCGGCGTGATTGGAGATATTGACTTTCTTCCCGCTGTTCAGGTGCATCACCTCAAGCGAGTTGATGTTGATGGTGGTGGAACCCTCTTCGAGATAGTAGACCGTGACAGTCTCCGTGGTGCTGCCGCTACTGGAACTCGTGGATGTCGTGCTGGTGGTGCTGGTCGTCGAGGTGGTGGAGGTGGAAGTGCTTGTGGAGGAGCCGTCGTCGGAACTCGCCACCTCGATCTCAACCTGCTTCGACTTAACGACCTCGAAATGAACCTCCATCGTCTCGCTACTGCCGGTCAGATAGGCGGCGTAGCTGTTGAACGGGTCGAAAGTGATCCTCCGGAAGAAAGAGAGGGGAAATTGTCTCAGACGTTTGCGGTTGGTGCCGTCGGCGTTTCGAGTGATGATGGAGAGCTCGTCCGGGTCTTCGTAGAAGGAGTAAAGACGAGTGCCGTCCGAGCTGAAGAACGGCTTCGACTCATCCTCCTCATCCAGAGTCAATTTCCGATGAGAGGTACCGTCGAGATTTGTCATAATGAGCTGATGCTCGTTGGTCTCGTAGACGATGTTCTCCGGCTTCAGAAGGGCCATCCGAGGCATCAGATCGGCACCTGACGCTAATTCCGTCTTGTTGCCTTCCGGGTCTTCCACCAGCAGAGTAAAATCGTAGACCGTCCCCATCAGGGCGCCGGGCGGAGGACGCCAGGAGATGACCGATTCCCAGACCCATTCGCCATCCTCGTCCTGCACAAAGTTCATCTGACCACCGGTCGTGGGCCCGAGAGCGGAAGCCGACTCCTGGTAGCTGAAATTCCCAGGCTCGCCCTTGTCGGCTGCCACCTCGATACTGAAGGTCAGGGGTCCGCCGTCGGCATCTTTGGCTCGAAAACGGAAGGTCGTCAGTCCGTACTCGATTCCGTTTTGTCCCATCCCCGGTCGCTTTTGCTGAGGATGGATCTGGACGGCCGTCTGACCGAGCCCCACATCTTCCAAACCTTCCACGTCGATGGGCAGAAAGTCGACCGCGGAGATGACCGGTTCGCCGGAGTTCGAGGGCGGCTTCGGGGGAGCCAACTCCGCAACTGTTGGAAGTGAGTTGCTCTCAGGCAGTGGTCCACTCGGCAGCACGCTCTCCATCACTCCGATGGTCCCAGCCTTGGAGACCCAAATAGTGGTGGGACTGGTGACTCGCGTGAGTCCATCTCCCGAAGCGTCCATGTTGGCCGCCACCACAAAATGATACTTGCCGTCCTTTTCGGCCAGGTCTTCACTCAAAGCCGTTCCGTCCGGACGAAAGACCAATCGATATTCGTCGTCCGCTTCGCTGATCCAGCGCGGCAGCTCGTCAAACGTCTCCAGGTTGTCTCCCGGCCAGCGACCGGTGTAGATGGTCGCCGAAAGGTCGTTGTCGAAATTGACGGTGCGAATCAACTCGCCCCGGTCGTAACCACCACGGATCGCGAACGAGCGGGAGAAAGGGTTGTTGGAGCCTCCGTTGGGGATGCAGACAGCCACGAACTTCTCGCTCTGCATCGCGGTCGACCGGGCTGCTCGAAGCTCGGCCGCTAAGGTGTGAGAAAGGCCTTTGCCTCTCTCCCGAGAGATAGTGGATTGGAAAGTGAGAGCGCCCACGGACAACAATAAACCCAGGACGAAGACCGATACCACGATCTCCAAAAGGGAAAATCCATCTCTCAATTTGCGCATAGAATCAGCATACCGCCATGCTTTAAGATAGCACAAGGCTTAAACGAACTGTTCACAACACGAAGGACGATTCAAAGAAATCCTCAGGCTGAGACCGGAGGGATTGTCTCGACCCGAAAAGTAATGACCCTCCATGGCGCTACCTCAACTCAAACTCAGAGTCGAACCCGAAGAAATGGCCAAACTGGCGACTCGCCTGACCGAACTCGGCTACGAAGAGTCGGCCGTGGCGGAAATTCTGGGACTCTGGGACATCTCCCAGATGAACGGCCACGAATTGCCGGGCTACGTTTGGCGATGCAAGCAGAACGGATCCGATCTGGCCCAGCTCACGTTGCTCTTTCTGCTGGGTGAAGCCATGCCGGCCGAAGTGGCGAGAAAGCTCCTGGGCAGCGACAACGTCAACAATCTCCTGCTCTGCGGCGTGCTCTTCCGGCAAGCCGGCGCTCTTTATTGTCACGTCGTACTCTATCCCTGTCTGGGTCGCTTCTTCTTCACCGACTACTGGGTCACCGGCGGACAGCAGGAGGGCCAGGTGTACGAACTCGGCACCGACAGCTACGTGCTGGCTCGACTCACCCCGCGCGATAAGTCGCAAAAAGCCCTCGACCTCTGCACGGGCTCCGGAATCCACGCCATCATTTCCGCCTCCGAGTGCGCCGAGTCCGATGCTGTGGACATCAACCCTCGCGCCTTGACCTATACGGAGATGAACGCTGCTCTCAACGGAGTCAATTTGACGGCTCATCTGAGCAACCTCTTCACCGAGGTGAAGGGTCGCCGGTTCGACCTGATCACGGCAAACCCGCCCTACGTGCCCAGTCCGGACAGCGAGGTTCTAGTCCACCGGAGCGCCGGTGAGACAGGCGAAGAGGTCCCCGAACTTCTGGTCGCGGGATTGCCGGAGCATCTCGAGCCGGGCGGCATGTTCTCCATGATCTTGGAATACCCGGTTTTGAAGTCCGAGAGCTATCTCGACCGGCTGGAGCGCTGGCTTGGTCAAAAAAAGGGCTGGGGCATCGCCGTGCTCAGCTTCGGCGAAAAATCGGTGGAGAAGTACATCAAGCTCCATATGGGGCCGTGTGAGGACTACAATTCCAAGTTTGAGGCCTATCTGGAAAGCTATCACCGCCAGGGCATCGTTTCCATCGATTTTGCCAACGTCTTCATCTTGAGAGAAGACACCGAGCATCCGAACTGGAAAATCAACAGAAGAACTTATTGGCCGAACTTGAGCCTCACACGGCAGATGAAAGACTGGCTGCGGAGCCAGTCGACTTATCTCAATCCAGACTGGCAGCCTGATGCGGATTGGAAGCCCAGGCTCAGCTCTTACTACAAAACGCTTTGGCGGGACTGGGACCACAGCAAAGGAATGTTGGAAGCCGACGACGCGAACTGGCTTCCCGGCGATCCCTTAAACAAAGACGAAGCGCAACTGATGTCCATGATGCGAGGCGAGAAGACGGTGGCTGAGATCCGAGACGCCTGGAAAGGCTCGGAAGATGAGTTCATGGAAGCGTTTCGCGGTCTTGGTTTGAGATTCGCGCTGGTATAGGATGTCCTTAGGAGATTTGATGATGGCAGAGACGAAGAAAGGTCCGATTCTTGTTACCACTTTCTTTCGATTTGAAGACCTTTCGCAAGAGAAGGAAGCTCTCAGAGAGGAACTCCAAGCTCTTCAAGAGTTGCGAGGGCTGGTGCTGATTGCCGGCGAGGGGATCAACGGCACCATCGCCGGTGTGGAAGAGGCGGTCCTGCGCTTTCGACAAGCGCTTGAAAACCGTCCGAAGCTCGCCGGTATGGAGTATAAGGACAGCTACTGCGAAAAGAACCCATTCCCGCGCTGGAAAGTCGAACTGAAAGACCAGGTCATTCAGTATATGGACAAGTTCCGTCCGAAGGGTGAGCACAATCATCTTTCCGCCGCCGAATGGCACGCTTTGCTGCAGAGCGGCCAAGAACTCACGGTTCTGGACACTCGAAATCGGTACGAGACGAAGGTCGGCACGTTCAAAAACGCTATCGACCCGGAAATCGACAAATTCACTGAATTCACCGGCTATCTGGACGCCTGCGATCTCCCGAAGGATCGAACCACTCTCATCTTCTGTACCGGCGGTATCCGCTGCGAAAAGGCCATCCTCGATATGGAAGAACGCGGCTTCGAGAAGGTCTACCAATTAGAGGGCGGCATTCTCAAGTACTTGGAAGAGTTTCCCGACCAGGAGTTCGAGGGCGAGTGTTTCGTCTTCGACCGGCGAGTGGCGGTGGACCAAAACCTCGATCCTTCCAAACAGTACTGGCTGTGTCCTCACTGTGGCGACCCCGGGCAGGTGGAGACCAGCTGCGCCCAGTGCGGAGAACAGGCCCGTATCTGCGCTCAATGCGAATCGGAAAAGCCGACCTGTAGCAAGAACTGCCAATATCACTATTCTCGTGTGCAGTCGCGCTAAATCCATCTCCGACAACAGCGCTCAGGTGAACATTCAATAAATACGGGACTTTATTGTCGAGGCTCGAAATTTTTGCCATAATCATGGGTAGTTTGGGTTGAACCCAACGCGGGGGGTAGTGATTGCGCAAGACTCATATCAGGTACAGACGAGAGCGGAATTCCGTTCGCGGTGTCCTTTTGTTAGAGGTCTTGCTGGCAATTGTTTTGCTCGCCGGCTCCGTACTACTGGTGCTCGGGGTCTTCCCCCAGGCGGTTCGCTCCAACCAACAAGGCAAGGATCTTCTGCTGGCCACAAACCTGGCGCAGAAGGAGATGGAGCTCTGTAAGGCTATGGAGCCCAGCGATTTCGATTCCACTTTCGATAGCTCTCGTGAAGTCGACTACACGGCTCGAGTCCGTGGAAACGACCACACGATGAGCTTTAGAGTGACCCGCGAATTCGTCGACGTCACCTCCGACCTGAAAGAAGTCACCGTCACCGTCGAATGGCAACATGGGGAGATCAACCGCAGGACTAGCGTCACGACTCTGATCGGAGCGGGGCTCTGAGACCGCTCAGAAGATACACGGCGATCTCTCTCATTGAGATGATGGTGTACATGACTCTGCTGGTGCTTATCGTAGGGAGCGCCATGGTGGTCATGCTGATGGCAAACCAGTTCTTCAGCTCAACTCTCGACAACAACGCTGTCCAGCGGGAGGCCCAGACAACCATGATGAGGCTGTCCCGTGAACTGGAAGAGTCCAAGGAAGGACAGGTCTTATTCAGCGGGGTCGGTGAGCCGAAAGGGGTCATCTTTATCTCACCCCGTGACGAGTACGGCGAGTATCACTACGACTTCGGGGGCGAAGGGCTCCTCTACTGGCAGAAATGGGTCTGCTATTTCGTCAAAGAGGAAGGCCACAAGCAAAAGCTCATCCGGGCGGAGAGAATCGTCCCACCTACGACCGACCCTTCTCCCACCACCTGGACCACCACGGATTTCCAGGGCGAAACAAGGCAGGAGATCGTCTCCAACGACCTCCTTTCCTTCCAGATCGCTCCTGATCCCCTGATAGGAAACACTTTCAACATCGAAGCAACCTTCGGACGCGAGGGAAAGACCAACCGAACTGACGGCGATCGAGTGGCAGAGCGAGTCGCCATCGAAAACTCCGTGCACCTGCGAAACTAGGAGGGTAAAACAAGTGAAGAACCTTCACAAAATAAGAAAGCGACGAGGGATGGCCTTGGCCATGTTCTTGACGCTCCTGGTCTTGATTCTGTTGCTCGTGATGGCGCTCTCCGTGTTGAACGTGGGCCAACAGAATTTGCTCATGGCTAAGAGTGGTGAAGAGATCACCCGGTCCTTCTATCTGGCGGAGGCGGGTATTCAAGACGCTCTTATCCAGCTGAAGAACGATCAGGAATTGAATGGTCCGATCGACGACTACCCGGAATTGCCCCTCTTGACCCACACCCTCAAAGGCGACTCCTATCGACTTGAGATCACCAACAACTTCAAAGGCTCGGGAGACGTCGAGGGCCCCAACGGAGTGATCATCCCTCCCGGATACGCTCAGATTCTCTCTATCGGCTCGGTCGATCGTCGCTCCCAAGATGCCGACGGAGATCACGTTCAGCGTATCGCGGTGTTGGTTCGGCAGAAACCAGGTGGGTTTTTCCACCACGCCGTGTTTGCGGGCAACCGTGGTGAAGACCCCCTCGACACGGAGTTTCCCCTGAATTTCACGGGGAACGGCTCGAACGCCGACTCGGTCAAGGGCCCCGTCCACTCCAACGCGAGTATTCTTGTCGATCAACAAGCCACTCTGGCGGGCCATATCACGGCTGCCGGCACTGTCACCGGCGTACCCGATGTGACGGGCGGCGATATCGAACTGACGGAGCCCGACGTCCAAGGCAAGAACTACGCCTCCACCTCCCACGTCATGGTCGCTCAAGAGTTGGCCGCCAACCCCGTGACCGTGGAGGTCCTCCCCGAGGGCACCTTTATGAACGACAGCGCGATATCCGTTCCTGAAGACAATCCGGCTCATATCTTCGCCAAGGACGTTCTCAACGATTTCGGTACCGCCGACGACGACGGACCGCTGTCCAACGAAAACTACTTCCTCGCTGACTTTCACTACAGCAAGGAAGGTGGCAACATCACCACCGACTCAGGTTCTCAGGGCAAGACTTACTATGTGGACGGCAACTTGTGGATCGAGAATTACTCTTTCGGCGGCTGGATGGACGGTCAGTCGACGATCGTGGTCAAGGGGAACATCTACGTAGCCGATACGGTCACGTCTTACGACTCAGATTCGGCATTGGTGCTGATCGCTCTGGCTGACGGAGAAAGCTACACCGACCTCAACCGCAACGAACGCTACGATCCCGGTGAGCCGATCCTCGACGATAACGGAAACGGCGTCTACGACGGCAATGTGGAGGGTAGCGGCAACATCTTCTTCGGTGACCCCAACATTGGAGCGATGGGCAACTTCGATGCCTTTTTCTATGCTGAGAACAACTTTGAAGATTACGCCAGCTTGGCGGCCGGTTGGTCTCAGGAGATCAAGATCCACGGAAGCATGTCCGCCGGCAACAGAATCAACCTGGCCGATCGAATCGATGGGGGCGCCCACGTTCCCATCACCATCGACTGGGACGACCGGATCTCGAGCGGCGTACTGCAGATGGAAGGAATCCCCAACGGAGCCACCGGTGGCGGTGATGATGTACCTACAATCGTCTCCTGGCGCCGCGGCTAACCCTTCGAGGCGTGCTCGTGCTCGCGCCGGTGATAGCGCCTGGCAAGGGCGATGACAAATATTCCGATACCGGCCAATATGAGGATGATGGTGTTCTGCTGGTTCAAACTGTTGATCACGACCCCGATGAGAGCCCACTGAAAGGCGATGACGTAGGTCAGATTGGGATGTGCCGTGGTGAGAATGGTCTTGACCGCCAGGGCCAGCGCGATAACAAGAAGTGTCACGGCCGACGTCATGGCTGGGAGAACACCGTATCCCGAGAGCAATACGGACGTGCCCACTCCAGCGGCTGCGGTCAGCCAACCGGCGTAGAGTCCGATCGGCGCCCGAGCCCATAGTCGATCTCTCTCCGGGGCGCGATAGAGGGCTAACAGAGCTGTGATGAGCATGGCCCAAATCATGATGGTAGACCAAAATGGGGAGACCTGAGCCACCTGTATCCAAGGCGTCCCGATAAGGAGCGAGACGGCGAGCGGTCCTCGAAAGCGATTCCATCCAGGGTCTTTGGGCCGTCGGGCGACCCCGTAGATGCCGCTGGCAATGAGCCACAGATAGATGGGAAACCAGATGGCGAAGGCGAACCCTATCGGCTGGAGCGGTGGATTTTCTTGGGGAATGGGAAAGCGGTTCGGGTCGAATCCGCCGAAGTCAGAACCAAAGAAGCCATCCAGACTAAAGGCTAAGGCGGCCAGAAGGGTGATGATCGCTTTCCACATGCGGTAGGAACCTCCGTTTAAATGGTATGTCCTAAACACGCTCTTCGATATGGTTAGGAGTCTATCGCCCTCCTATCCGATTGGCTCTGTACCCCGTGGCGCTGAACACTCCGGTCTACGAAACGCTCCAGCAGCAGGAAACCCTCGTCATTTGGCGGATTTTCCCAAATGAGTGGGTCGATCGACCGCATACTGTTTATCCCCCTCGATGACAGACCTTGCTGCCTGGACATGACCGAGCGCATCGCCGCTCTGGCGAGCTGCCGCTTGCTCACGCCGCCGCGTGACGCTCTGGGTCATTTCCAGCAGCCTGGAAAGCCCTCGGAAATTCTGAGTTGGCTGGAATCTCAGGATGCCGACCTGCCGCTGATCGCTTCCATCGACATGCTGAGTTGGGGAGGCCTGATCGCCTCTCGTCACCCGGACAGCAACGTGGACGAGGCGCGCCGGCATTTCGGGCGCTTCTGCGAGATATTGAAAAAGCGTACCGGCCAGGCTTTTGTGTTTAAGACACTTCTCCGCACGGCGCCCACTCAGACCACCCCGGAAGAAGTAGAGCAAGCCGAACAGATCGTCGCTCTGTCCCGCATGTCGTTCTTGTACGCCAAGAACCGAATGGGTCCGCAGGCCCGCTCTCTTCAGACCGCCATCGACCAGCTGAAAGAGGGTATCTCTCCCAACGTTTTGGACCGATATCTCGGAGTGCGCGACCGCAACCATAAATTCGACTCGCTGGTCGTATCCGAAGCCTCCGAATTCGACGCGCTTCTCATGGCCATGGACGATTGTCAAACCGAGGGCTGGAACCTCTTAGAGAAAGAGCGTTTGGAAAAACAGGCGATCAAACAGGGCGACAGCGTCGATTTCTATCCCGGCACGGACGAGAGCGCCGCACTCCTGCTCTGCCGGATGCTCACTCCGGATCGAGGATTCGAGCCTGTCTGGTGCCACAACCACTTGCCGCTGACTCAGACCCGATACGAAGACCGCCCTCTGGGGGCCTTGCTGCACGCTCAGACTCTGGCCGGTCGACTCCGCCAGGGTCGTTGCCGACGTAAGCTCTTCCTGTACGGCCGGATGGGCACCCAGAAAGAATCCGCTCAACAAGGTAAGTTCGGTCAGACCGACAGTCAGACCGTGGAACATTTCATGAACACGTTGGAGAGCGCCCTCGACCAGGGCGACTCCTGCGTAGTGGCCGATCTGGCCTTCGCCAACGGCGGAGACCTCAGCCTGGTCGAAGCCCTAATCAAGCGGGGCCTCGCCTCCCGACTCACCGGCTACTCCGCCTGGAACACCGCCGGAAACACTCTCGGCACCGCTTTAGCCAACCTCACGCTTTTCCCCGACCAACCCACGGCCGAAGAGGAAAGAGCCCGCAAAATCCTCCTCTGGGAGCGGTTGGCCGACGACGCCTTCTACCAGAGCCGCTACCGGTTCCGTCTGAAGAAAGAGCTGGGTCCCGGTCTTACGCTGGCGGGCGAAGACCTCCAACGAGCCCACGACTTCCTCACCGCCGAGTTTCACAAGTTTGCCGAGGACCTATGGTCGGAGCTCTTCCCAGAAGAGCCGCCCCAGCCGTTCACCGTCAAGCTTCCTTGGGGGCGTCTCTTCGAAGTCTCCATCGAGCCGCGAAACCACGACGACGGTCCGGCGCCGCGGGTGGCATAGAATTTTTACAAAGCTCGCGGCTTATCGGACTTTGATCGGAAGCGGCCGGGCTATACTCTGGGCATAGGTTATTGAGCGTAGTGAATAAAGAGCGGCCGCGAGGGCCGCTCTTTTCTTTTTTGTTGGGGAGTGGGATTTCGTCCGGTGCGGCATGGCTCGTTTTGGCTATCGGGGCGCGCCCCGGGTCAGGCCCGCAGCGTGCCCCCTGTTAGAGGCGCTCGATCCGCCCTTCTAGTTTGTAGTCACTAAAGCTTTCGTGACTACAAACTGGGGGAACACACACGTGGGTTTCACGAAAGTCGAGCGGCTGGCCGCGCCTCGGGGGCGGAGTTCGATGCGGTGTTGGTTTATAGTTCCGCGCGGTGCCGGCTCGGGCGGAGTTCGACGCGGTGTTGGTTTATAGTTCCGCGCGATGCCGGCTCGGGCGGAGTTCGACGCGGTGTTGGACTATAGTTCCGCGCGGTGCCGGCCTCGGGCGGAGTTCGACGCGGTGTTGGACTATAGTTCCGCGCGGTGCCGGCCTCGGGGCGGAGTTCGACGCGGTGTTGGACTATAGTTCCGCGCGGTGCCGCCTCGGGCGGAGTTCGACGCGGTGTTGGACTATAGTTCCGCGCGGTGCCGGCTTCGGGGCGGAGTTCGACGCGGTGTTGGACTATAGTTCCGCGCGATGCCGGCCTCGGGGGAGTTCGACGCGGCATTGGTTTATAGTTCCGCGCGGTGCCGGCTCGGGCGGAGTTCGACGCGGTTTTGGATTATAGTTCCGCGCGGTGCCGGCCTCGGGGGAGTTCGACGCGGCATTGGTTTATAGTTCCGCGCGGTGCCGGCCTCGGCGGAGTTCGACGCGGCATTGGTTTATAGTTCCGCGCGGTGCCGGCCTCGGGGCGAAGTTCGACACGGTGTTGAACTATAGTTCCGCGCGATGCCGGCCTCGGGGCGGAGTTCGACGCGGTGTTGGACTATAGTTCCGCGCGGTGCCGGCTTCCAGCGGCCGGCTCCGTCTCGCGTTCTCAATGCCCCGGTCTGGGTCGCGGCACTCCTGCGTCGTCCGGAATTTACTGCCACAAAATCTTTCGGACCACAAGCTCGAAAAACACACACGTGAGTTTCTCGAAGGGTCAGGGTCGGAGGCCGACCGTTTCCAACAGTCTCAGGCGCTCGGGCCTGCCTCCTAGTTTGCGGCCACAAAATCTTTCGTGACCGCAAACTCGAAAAACTCACACGTGGGTTTCTCGGAGAGCAAGTCTGGCTCGCCCCCCGGCAGGTACTGCGCCGGTCACTAATCTGAGTCGCAGCTCATCGAACTTCTACCGGTTCACACATCTTCGTTTGCGACTCCAACCAGTCTTCCAACCAATCTGGCACCCCTTGCTCTCTAGCCATCTTGTACTCAAGAAACGCCTCGCCAGGCCGGCCAAGCCGCCGAAACAGCTCTCCTCTGACATAGCGCAGAGTCCCCAGATCAACCTTCTCGGGCAGATTCTCGATAAGCTCCTCGGTGTGGCCCAGGGCCCGCACCAAATATCTTCGTTCAAGCTCGATAGAGTCGTTGACGCTCTTCTCCAGGTCAGGCTCGTCAATGACTTCCATCAAGGCCGGCAACGCCGACTCCAGGTCTCCCAATTCTCCGTGCGACCGGAGTAGGAAGGCCGCAACGATGGCCTGTGGCCTGGTCGACACTCCCTTCTCGACCAAAGCCCGCGCCAAAGCGATCTGGTCGCCAGCCGGATTGTCTCCCCCCGTAGGGATGTCCACGCCTTCCACGACCGCCGCGATATCTTCTCGGCTTAAATCGTATAAGAATTCTTGCAATGGATTCTCTCTGAGGCGCACAGCCCAGACAGCTTTCTGAGCGGCCTGAAATTTCAGCCAAGCAGTTTCATCCAGATAGACCAACTGCTGTTCAATCAGGTCGTATCGCACCCAAGCTGGAGTTGCCTGTTCTGAGTCCAGTCCTTCCGTGAAACTGAGTCTGAGCGGCCCATTGGGCAAGATCGGCTGATACTCCGGAACCTGGAAGGGCGGGTTTTCAGACAAAAGCGCTTGCTTCAATCTCTCCGGCACCGGCTTTTCCAACATCTCGGCACTCCAGCAAGCGAAACGGCATTCTTCACAAAAGATCGGCTCGACAATAAGGGGGTAGCCGCCTCCGCATCGCTCCATAAAGTCCGGGTCTGCGCCGCCCGCGTTGTTGCTGGAATACAATAGCGTAACACTCAGCGTGCTTGAGCACACCGGGCAGTCCTTATCCTCAATTCTACCGGTCGCAGCCAAACAGACTGCTACCAATGCTAGCGTCGTTAGGAGAGCGAAAGTCAGTCTCTTTCCAATAGGTCTCATTTCGAACCACCTGCCTGAAATTCGGAATTTCCGGCTCTGTTTGACCCTGAGTACTGAGATCTCTTCCTTCGGGTCAGGACGACGAAATTGCTCGTTGGGTTCGCTGGTAGGCCAGATGCCTCGCCCGAAGAGCTTTGTAGCGCGACCTGATTGTGCGCACATAGTGGCGAGTCTCGTCGTAAGGAGGGATGCCGCCGTAGTAGCTCACTGCGCCGGGGCCGGCATTGTATGAGGCTAGAGCCAAGGCCACGGGGATGTCGGTGTCGCGCCAGCGCTCCAAGTTCTGGGCCAGGTATCGCACGCAGCCGTCCAGGTTTTCCGCGGGATCCCAGGGATTCACCCCCAGGTCTTGGGCGGTAAGCGGCATCAACTGGCCCAATCCGATGGCTCCGACAGGCGAGACGGCCTCGGGTCTGAAGGCCGACTCCTGAGAGACGAGAGCCGTCACCAGCAACGGATCGACATTGTATCGCTTGGCGGTCGTCTGGATCAGGTGTGCGAGGTCGGTGGCCTGAGCGTAGGAGATCGCTTCGTTGTAATATCTAATACTATTGACGACAACCGGATTCAACTCCATCGCTGGCTCGGCAGCTTTCACCGGTGCAGGTGCCGCGGGTTTCGGGGCCCTCGGCGCTGGAGCAAAGGTTTGATCGGACCTATCAGTCAAGGCCCCCGTGTCCCCGTAGAGATTTGAGTTGTCGAAGTGCTCGGTCCAGTATGAAAAAGAGATGCTCGCCACCGCGAGCGCGCTTAGCGCGAGAGTTAGAAATCTGAAATACATCCGCCGCTTTCCTGTGTTTGGTCTCGGCTCCTTAGAGGCAGCCTATACGAACCAACTCGGCGGGTAGCGGTAGGTTGCGGCTTTCCTGCTTGTAAGGGAAATTTCTTAAGGCACGAGACCCAAGAGCACTCGATACGGAATCTTTGTACTCCTGGGTTTGAGTCCGCCGGCCTCTGTTCCGAGTTTTCCGCCACCAAATCTTTCGTGACGGTAAACTAAAGATACTCACACGTGCTGATATGCTGGCCTCAGGCGAACGGGAAAACCGCAGTAGAAGTCTCCTGATCCCACTGGTTTAAAAAGAAACCGTACACGTGTTTGAGAACTTCGGCACTTCGATTTTCCTGGGTCGC